>OLPX01000067.1_pt1 | contig 122181 bp, 104 predicted proteins | sample 1672491 | NCBI WGS metagenome assembly OLPX01 (sample SAMEA3136692, study PRJEB25190) | human gut metagenome | biome: human gut; feature: human-associated habitat; material: faeces | place: Austria | collected 2013
GAAGAGGATGCCCCTCTCTATGATTTTTAATCAATCATAGTTTTGGGACACCCTCCTGCATCTGATCCTAAAATCCCTTAATAATCTCCTCGGTCATGGACTTTACAAGCTCCACGGCCAGCTGCACCGTCGCCTCGAAATCATAATACGAAGCAATTCCGCTCATGGTGTGGATGTAGCGGACCGGGACGCCGATGACGATGGTGGGGATCCCGTCCAGTGCCGTATGTACGATGGCGCCGTTGTTCCCGCCGCCCTCGCGGACGGAAGCCTGAACCGGCAGGCCGTGCTTCTCGGCAAGATCCAGGGCGTACCGCTGGAACCTGGGCGTGCAGATGATGGACTTATCCATGAACCGCAGCATCGGCCCTTTCTTGAAGGCTGTCTGAACCGCATAAGGATCCGTGAACGTGTCGTCGGCCGGGCAGCCCTCAAAGCAGATGGCAATCTGCGGCTTTACATGGTTGACAGCCACCTTCATGCCGCGCTCGCCCACTTCCTCCTGGGAGGAGATGACGCCCACGAGATCTACGGCAAGCTCTACATCCTGGAGCCTGTGGAGCGTCTCGATGACGGCGGCGCAGCCGATCCGGCAGTCGTAGGCCTTTCCAAACATCAGGTCGTGCTCTTCGTCGTATTCCATCTTCACATCCGGCACAATCGGTTCGCCGATGCGGATCTTGAAATTATTCACAGCGTCCTCAGCGCTTACAGCCCCGATGTCGATGGACAGGGAGGCGATGTCTGCGGCCGATGAGGCCTTCTCCGATGCGGACATGAAATGCACCGGCTTTGCAGCGATGATGCCGGGGATGAAATTCCCTTCCGAATTGCGGACAAGGACGCGGCTTGACGGCAGGGAGCCGACGTTCCAGCCGCCTAAAGCGACGAAGCGCAGCGTCCCGTTGGGCCGGATGGAATGCACCATGAAGCCGACCTCGTCCCCGTGGGCATCCAGCATGAACACCGGCTTGTTCCCGGTGTTTGCCTTCCTGTACATGTAGAAATTCCGGAGACAGTCCTCCTCGGTTTCATATCCGCCGCCGATGTGCTTTGCGGCCGCCTTCACCGTCTCGTCCTCAAAGCCGGACGGGGCGTTTGCATTGGAAAAATCTTCAATCATCTGAAGCGTTTCCCTATTTACAAATACTTTTTCCATCATAACCTCCATAAAAACTGCCCCGCTGCCGGCAGGGTATGGCCGGCCGGCGGGGCAGCAGTGCTTTTTATTACTGTTCTTCTTCAAACTCGTCTTTTCCAACGGAGCAGAGCGGGCATACCCAGTCTGCCGGCAGGTCTTCCCACTTGGTTCCCGGCTCTACGCCGTTATCGGGATCGCCCTTTTCCTCATCATAGATATATCCGCATACGGTACATACATATTTCTTCATGATTTCCCTCCAAAATGAATTTAATTTATTACAGCATCTGCGCCTTCCAGAGTCCGTGCAGATTGCAGTAAGCATAGACATCGACGACCTTGTCGCCTTCTGCGAGCGTAAAGACTGCTTCCGGCTTATCGCCCGGCTTCAGGTTTGCAAGCTGGGAGCCCTTTTCCGTCTCCATCCAGATAAATTCGATGTAGTGCTCCGGAAGCATCGGATGTTCCACAGAGCCGACCTGGACATGAACCTCATTTCCGTTCACTTTGACAGCCGGGACATGCTTTTCCACGGCGGCGTCGGTGGTACCGGGAACGAGCTCCGTCATCTTCTGGCCGCAGCATACAACCGGAACACCGCTGGCCTTCAAAAACGTCACCAGGTTTCCGCAGTGCTCACAGATAAAAAACTTTCTCTCCATAATGATTCCCCTTTCTGCGCTATTTTATTTTAAAGCATCGGCAATCGCATCTGCCAATGCGTCGAGCTCCTCTTCCTGACCCGGCTGAAGGGACGACTTAATGGTCACGCCTTTCTCCAGGAACATGCAGTTTTTCAGGGCGGACAGGCTCTCCGTCAAAAGCTTTGCGGAGACAGGCGCCCAGGAACCGTTTTCAATCAGGGCGATGGTGCGGTTCTGAAGGTTATGGGCTGCCAGGTTGTGGACAAGGCTGTCCATGTTGCAGAAAATTCCATTGTTGTACGTGATGGATGCCAGCACCAGGCAGGAGCAGCGGAAGGCATCCGAAATAATATAGGACGGATGGGCCTTTGACACGTCGTAGACGGAAATTCCCTTCACGCCGCGCTCGGCAAGCTTTCCGGCCAGAATGTCCACAGCCTTTGCCGTGTGCCCGTAGACGGACGCGTAGGCCAGCACCACGGACGGCTCTTCCGGCTCATAGGAGCTCCACTTGCCGTATTTTTCCACGAGCCACGGGATGTCCTTTCTCCAAACAAGGCTGTGGAGCGGGCAGATCATCTCGATGGGCAGCCTGGCTGCTTTCTTTAACAGGGCCTGTACCTGGACACCGTACTTTCCGACGATATTCGTATAATATCTTCTGGCCTCCGGAAGCCATTCATTCTTATAGTCGGTTTCATCGGCAAAAATATTCCCGTCGATGGCGCCGAAGGAGCCGAAGGCGTCGGCGGAGAACAAGATTTTTTCTGTTTTTTCATATGTGACCATGACCTCCGGCCAGTGTACCATCGGAGCCATGGCAAAGGTCAGCTCATGGCTTCCAAGGGAGAGGCTGTCGCCTTCCTTTACGGTCATGACACGGCTGTCCACGTCGAAATCAAAGAACTGCTTCATCATGGCTGCGGCTTTGGCCGTGCAGACGATGGTTGCATCGGGATAAACGCCGGCAATGTCGCAGATGGACGCACAGTGATCCGGCTCCATATGGTTCACAATCAGATAATCCAGGCTGCGGCCGTCAAGGACGTGGCGGACGTTTTCCAGAAAATCATGGGTAAAGGCAGCGTCCACCGTATCAAACAGGGCGCACTTTTCGTCCAGCATTACATAAGAATTATAGGAAACTCCCTTCGGCACGGGATATACGTTTTCAAACAGAGCGATCCTCCGGTCGTTGGCACCGACCCAGTATAAAGAGTCGGAAAGTTTTCTGACAGAATTCATAAAAAGTCCCTCCTATCATGGTATTCGTCTCTTCCTATTGTAAATTGTCGTGAACATAATTTCAAGCTCTTTTGCTTGTTTCTTGCAATTAAAAATGATTGAAAGAAAAAGGAAGCAGAGGAAAATCCCTGCTTCCGAGTCCTGCTTAAACGATCTCCATTACCTTATACCCGAGGCTTTCTACCGCTTTCTTCAGCACATCCTCCGAGATCTCGCGGTCATAGGATACGACGGCGGTACCGGCAGACAGCTTAACCACCGCGCTGGCCCCGTCAATCCTGTTCAATATTCTAGTCACATTTGCCGCGCAGTGGCCGCAGGTCATTCCCGCGATTTTCATGGTTTTTTTCCCAATCACCGGGCCGTTCAATTTCTTTTTCTCAATTTTCGGCACAGCGCATGCGCCGCCGGACGGACATCCAATGCACGCTGCACCGCTTTTTTTGGCCTTAATCAGGTAGGAGACTGCGCCTCCGATGATAACCGCCAAAAGAATAACAACAATTACATTTGCCATCATAAACATGCCTTCCTTCCAAAGCACCAAACGGCGGACATGGCTTTTACCATGTCCACCGCTGATTTCTGTATTTTTAACCCATATGTAAGCTGTACTCAGCCACGAATTCCGTATCGGATTTGCGGATTCTCCAGATGATGATGGCCGCAAACACCAGGACTGCGATCAGGCCCGGAACAAAAGCAGTTCCAAGAGAACCTGTGGTAACAAGGGTACCGATCTGATATACCAGGAACGCCACCGTGTAGCCGGTTGCCAGCTGAAGGCAGATGCCGCCCAACAGCCATTTTCCGCTCTTCATCTCCGAGTTCATGGCACCAAGCGCCGCGAAGCAGGGCGGAGTGTAGAGGTTGAACATCAGGTAAGCCAGTGCGGCAACCTTGGTGAGCGCCATGGTGGTGGCAACGACGTTGCCGTCGCCCACAAGGGCCAGCTCATCCGTATCGATGACGCCGGAAAGGCCATATACAACTGCCAGAGTGCCGACTACGTTCTCCTTGGCGATAAAGCCGGTGATAGCCGCAGCCGCAAGCTGCCACACGCCAAAGCCAAGGGGGATGAACAGCACGGCAAAGGGATTTGCGATGCTGGCCAGGATGGAAGTGCTCTCCATGCCTTCCTCAACAAGCTGGAACTGCCAGTTGAAGCTCTGCATAATCTGTACGACCGTGTTGCAGACCAGGATGATGGTACCGGCCTTGATGATGTATGCCTTGCCGCGCTCCAGCATGGAAACGATGGCTCTTTTCAGGCTCGGGATCTTGTATTCCGGAAGCTCGATGATAAAGAAGGACTTGCGGAACTTCTGTCCTGTGATTCTCTTTACAAGCAGAGCGCCCAGAAGGATCAGAAGGATGCCTGCCAGGTACATGGTGGGCCCCACCCAGCTCTCGTCACGGAAGAAGGCGCCTGCAAACAGCGCGATAACAGGAAGCTTTGCGCCGCATGGCATGAACGGTGTCAGCATGGCAGTCGTTCTGCGTTCTCTTTCGCTGCGGATCGTACGGCACGCCATAACGCCCGGGATCGCACAGCCGGTACCGATTACCATGGGGATAACGGATTTCCCGGAAAGGCCGACTCTCTTAAAAATCGGGTCAAGCACAACCGTTGCACGCGCCATGTAGCCGCAGTCTTCTAAGAGAGCGATCAGGAAGTACATGACCATTACAAGCGGCAGGAAACCGACAACCGCGCCTACACCGCCTACGATACCGTCGGCCAGGAGCGCTACCAGGAACGGGTTGGCGTCCGCCAGAAGGACTTCGCCCACATAGCCCTGGAAGGCCTCGATATAACCGACGAGCCAGTCCGCGATCCAGGTTCCCACCGTGGACTGGGAAATATAGAATACAAGATACATGACAACCGCGAAAATCGGAATGCCGACAATCTTGTGGGTGATCACCGCGTCGATTTTATCCTGGAAGTTTTTATCCTTGGTGAATACGGTTCTCTTCTCCACATCCTTAACAAGCGCGTTTACAAAGTCGAAACGCTTCCTGTCGGCGGCCTCCACTGCGGCCTTGTCATGGAGATCAATATCCGCCTGCACATAGGGCGCCTTCTGTTTCTTTCCCGCCAGGGCAGCCGCCTGGCTTACGGCCTCCTTTAATCCTTCGTGGCCGGAGGAAGTGGAAATTGTCTTGATCACAGGGCAGCCAAGCTTTTCAGACAGAAGCTTTTCGTCGATCCTTGTCTTTTTCTTCTCCGTGATGTCGCTCTTATTTAAGGCAACCACCACCGGCACGCCCAGCTCCAGAAGCTGTGTGGTGAAGAACAGGCTGCGGCTTAAGTTCGTCGCGTCGACGATGTTGATGATCGCGTCCGGCTTTTCATTCTTTACATAGCTGCTGGTGATGCTCTCTTCGGAGGTAAATGGGGACATGGAATAAGCTCCCGGCAGATCCACCGCAACAAGTTCCTCTCCTCCGTCGTAATACGCCTTTTTAATAAGGCTTTCCTTTCGTTCTACCGTAACACCGGCCCAGTTGCCGACGCGCTCGTTCCGTCCTGTCAGCGCGTTGTACATGGTTGTTTTGCCGCTGTTCGGATTGCCTGCAAAAGCAATTCTCATAACACAAAACTCCTCCTTCATGAACTCTCAATTAGCAAAGACTAACCCTTTGCCAGTATGCCTCCATGCAGCCAAGCATAAAAGCTTATATTGAAATAGCTCCCGCTAAATCAGTATCGAAATTGTACCGTCCATCCTTGATGGAAACCACGCAGCCGCCTCTCAGGTGCGAAATCACAGTGATCGGCTCGCCGGTATAGCATCCCAGAGAAAAGAGAAAAGCCTCCAGCTCTTCATCCTCTGTCGCAATATCTTTTATGATGTACTCCTCGCCATCCCTGGCATCCAATAAAGTCATATTCTTTCCATCCTTCCAACTGGCTCCTCGTTTTCACAGAGGTAGTTTCAACTAACCATACGTCAAAAATCAAACGCTGCCCGCAAGCAGCGCAAGTTCCTTGTGCTAGAGTTAGCATAGCTTAACTTTCGCCGTTTGTCAAGAAATATTTTATACTTTATTTATTTTTGAAAATCGAATACAATAACAGGAAGAAAGATGAAAAGGAGGACATGAGCATTGAGTCAGATCATACTTGGAATTTTCATCCCGTTCGTCGGCACGGCAGCCGGGGCGGGCTGTGTGTATTTCATGAAAAACGGGATCCGGCCGCTGATCCAGAAGGCGCTTCTCGGCTTTGCTTCCGGCGTCATGGTGGCGGCCTCGGTCTGGTCGCTTTTAATCCCCGCCATGGATATGTCGGAGCACATGGGAAAGCTTGCCTTCATCCCGGCGGCTGCCGGCTTCCTTCTGGGAATCCTGTTCCTTTTAATCCTCGACAGGACAATCCCCCACCTTCACATGGGAAAAGATGAGCCGGAAGGCATGTGCTGCGGCTTCAAAAAGACGACGATGCTGGTGCTCGCCGTGACGCTCCACAACATCCCCGAAGGCATGGCCGTTGGCGTCATGTACGCCGGCGTCCTGGCGTCTGACAGCGGCATTACCATGGCCGGCGCCTTTGCCCTTTCCCTGGGAATCGCCATCCAGAATTTCCCGGAGGGCGCCATCATCTCCCTGCCCTTAAAAAGCGAAGGCGCCGGAAAAAACAAGGCGTTTCTTCTCGGCGCACTTTCCGGAGCTGTGGAGCCGGCGGGGGCTCTGCTTACGGTGCGGCTATATCGGTTTATTGTGCCGGCGCTTCCTTATCTTTTGGCCTTTGCGGCCGGCGCCATGATTTACGTGGTGGTGGAAGAGCTGATTCCGGAGGCCTCCGAGGGCGAACATTCCAACATCGGTACCATCGGCTTTGCCGCAGGCTTCACCATCATGATGATCCTGGACGTGGCCCTGGGCTAGGAAACGCAGAATCAGAACCGCTTCCATGTATCCCGCACAAACAGAAGAAGCAGCGGGAAAATTTCCAGCCTTCCGGCCAGCATGTCAAAAATCAGCACAAGCTTGGAACCGTTGGAAAACATGCCGAAGTTGGAGGCCGGGCCCACCAGCTCAAGGCCGGGGCCGATGTTGTTGAAGGTGGCTGCGACGGCGGTGAAGTTGGTAATCAGGTCGTAATTGTCGAAGCCGACTAAAAGCACCGAGAAGGTGAAAATCAGCACATAGGCCACAAGGAATACGTTTACGGATTTCAGTGTCCCGGCGCTGACGGCCCGTCCCTCCAGCTTAATTGCCCGGATGCCGCCCGGATGGACGAATTCAAAAAGCTCCCTTCCGACCGTCTTTATGAGCAGGATGAGGCGGGAAACCTTGATTCCGCCGCCGGTGCTTCCGGCGCAGGCGCCGACAAACATGAGCATTACCAGGATCGTCTTTGGCACCTCGGGCCACAAGTTAAAGTCCGTTGTGGCAAAGCCGGTAGTCGTAATGATGGAGCCAACCTGGAAAAAAGCATGGTGGAACGCCATGAACACACTTTCGTACACATCACGGATAAAAAAGGTTGTGATGATGGTGGAGGCAGCGATGATTCCAAGATAGTACCAGGCTTCCTCACACATAAACGCCTGCTTCGGCTTCCGCATATAAATATAAAAATATACGTTGAAGTTGACGCCAAACAGAATCATGAAAATTGTGACGACAGCCTGAAGGTAGGTGGAATAGCTGCCCATGCTGTCGTTTTTGATGCCGAAGCCGCCGGTTCCCGCCGTGCCGAACATGATCGTCAGGGCATCGAAAAGCGGCATGCCGCCGATGAGCAGGAAAAACAGCTCGATGAGCGACAGGGCAATATAAAGGGTGTAAAGCACCGTGGCAGTGGAGCGCACCTTGGGCAGGAGCTTGCTCACCGACGGCCCCGGGCTTTCCGCCTTCATGAGGTTCATATGGTAGCCGCCGCCGGTTAAAGGAAGCAGCGTCAGAAGGAACACCAGCACGCCCATTCCGCCGATCCAGTGGGTGAAGCTCCGCCAGAACAGGATGCAGTATGGGAGATCTTCCACAGAAGATAAAATGCTGGCGCCGGTGGTAGTAAAGCCGGATACCGTCTCAAACAGGGCGTCCACCGGATTCAGGATCGTTCTGCTGAACAGAAACGGCAGGGCGCCGAATACGCTCATGATGATCCAGGACAGGGCCACGCTGACGAAGCCCTCCCGGGTATAAAAAACCCTGTTTTTGGGCAGGCGGCGCATCATGGGAAGGCCGACTGCAAGACAGAGGACGATGGTGACGACAAAGGACAGGCCGGCAGCCTCCCTGTAAATGACGGCTACGATGCAGGGCGGGATCATGAAAACAGCCTCGATGCCGAGAACCCAGCCGATGATATAAAAAATCATGGAATAATTCATAATGCTGTACCTTGCCCCCTATCTCGGCGGCTGCCGCAGAATATCGCAGATGTTCTGGAGCCCCCGGTGGGTCGTCACGACAATGACCGAGTCGCCGACTTTAATGCGGTTCTGGCCGCCCGGCGTCAGGATTGTGCCGTTCCGGTTAATGCAGCAGAGCAGGAGATTGTCCTTCAGATCCAGCTCGCTTAGGGGGATATCTGTGACGGCTGAAGGCTCGCGGATGAAAAATTCCAGGGCCTCGGCCCTGTCGTCCAGGATCTTATACAGGTTTTCCACGTTGCTGCCCATGGAGTTCTGGCGCGCCCGCACGTATTTTAAAATGTAGTCGGCCGTCAGGTATTTTGGATAGATGACGCTTCCGATATCCAGGCTGTCCACCACGTCGTTGAAGGCAATCCGGTTCACCTTGGCGATCAGCTTGGCATTGGAGTGCTTTTTTGCAAACAGCGCAAGGAAAATGTTCTCCTCATCCAGGTTCGTCAGGGCAATGAAGGAATCGGCCTGGGAAAGCCCCTGTTCCATCAGAAGGTGCTGGTTGCTGCCGTCGCCGTTTATGATGTCGGCGCCCGGCAGGACATCGCTTAAATATTCACAGCGTTCCTTCCTGTTTTCAATGATGCGGACCCGGTAGCCAAGCTTTAAAAGGGACAGGGCAAGGTAGTGGGAGATGGTACCGCCGCCGATAATCAGGGAATTTCTCACCCGGCGGGAACGGATCCCAATTTTTTCGAAAAAGTCAGCCGTATTCTGGAGAGAGCCGACGATGGAAAGAATATCGCCGTTTTTTAAACAGAAGCTTCCGCCGGGGATCACGACCTTTTCGCCCCGCTCCACGGCACAGATTAAGACCTCGGATTTTAAACGGCCCATGGCTTCCATGATGGTGAGACCGTCCAGCTTCGCTTCGGGGTTTAACTTAAAGCGGAGAAGTTCCACGCGTCCCTTGGCAAAGGTGTCGATTTTGATGGCCGGCGGGAATTTTAAAAGCTTAAGGATTTCCCGCGCCGTCGTCAGCTCCGGGTTGATAATCATGGAGATGCCGAGCTTTTCACGGATGAAGCTGATCTCCTTGCTGTACATGGGGTTCCTCACCCTGGCGATAGTCTGGCAGCGGCCCGCCTTCTTGGCGATCAGGCAGCAGAGGAGATTTAACTCGTCCGCGCCGGTCACTGCGATAAAAAGGTCGGCATCTTCCACGCCGGCCTCGGTCTGCACCGTAAAGCTGGCGCCGTTGCCGACGATGCCCATGGCATCGAAGCGGCTGGACACATCATCAATCTTTTCCGCCGACAGGTCAACAAGCACCAGGTCGTGTCCCTCCTGGCTCAGCCGCTCAGCAAGGCTTGTCCCGACCTTGCCGCAGCCAACAATGATGATTTTCATAGGATTCCTTCCTGTTTCTTCCGTAATTTTCGCCTGCTGTAAGCAGGATCCTGATAGCTATTATACTATCTTTACAGAAAAAGTCCATGGGCATTTTTCCTATTCGGATTCCCAGCGTCCGGCGGCCCCGCAGGGCAGAGAAAGCCCCGTGGAAGTCACGGGAAGGCCGATTTCATTGGAGCGCACGGAACCGCCAAACTGCGGCACGATGGTTGTCCCGAGCATGTAGGTGAGCACGGCCGGCGCAAGCCCTGTGGTGTAGGAATTGATCAGGAAAAACAGCGGCTTTTCGGACAGCAGGCCGGCACAGAGCTTGACAAGCGGATAGACAGCGTCCTCGATTTTCCAGATTTCTCCCTTGGGGCCGCGCCCGTAGGAGGGCGGATCCATGATGACGGCATCGTAATGGTTGCCGCGGCGGATTTCCCGCTCCACGAACTTTACGCAGTCGTCGACGATCCAGCGGATCGGTGCGTCCTCCAGGCCGCTGGATCTGGCGTTTTCCTTCGCCCATCCGACCATGCCCTTGGAGGCGTCCACGTGGGTCACGGAGGCGCCTGCCTTTGCGGCCGCCAGCGTGGCGCCGCCGGTGTATGCAAAGAGGTTTAAGACCTTGATGGGGCGCCCTGCATTCCGGATCTTCTCACCGAACCAGTCCCAGTTGGCGGCCTGTTCCGGGAAAAGTCCCGTGTGCTTGAAGCTGAAGGGCTTGAGCTGGAACGTCAGCCCCTTGTAGTTGATGCTCCACTGCTCCGGGAGATGGAAAAATTCCCATTCTCCGCCGCCGCGGCTGCTCCTGTGGTAATGGCCGTTCTTCTTTTTCCACTGGGGCGCCTTTTTCGGCGTATCCCAGATGACCTGGGGATCGGGCCGTACCAGAAAATAATCGCCCCAGCGTTCTAGCTTTTCTCCGCCGGAGCAGTCAATGACTTCATAATCCTTCCATCCGTCAGCAATCCACATGATTTTCTCCTTTTTCTATGAAAATACCTGCATTTTTGCAGGCAAATACCAGCGTCTCGGGCTACATTATATAAGAAAAAACAGGCAGTGTCAAACAATAATCCGCAGGCGGCGGCCCGGCCGGCATTGTAAGAGAATTGAAAGATAATTCTTATTGAATATTTTGTAAGATGCTGGTAAAATGAGTCATAGAGATGAAAAAAAGGAATGAAGGATACGTGCCTGAGGCCGTATTTTAAGGGGATGGATCAATGAGGAAAAAAGGATTAAAGGTGCTGCTTTCCGCAGCAGTCCTGAGCTTCGGGCTGTTTACTTTCAGTGCTTTCGCGGCGGAAGGATGGGCTCTTTCAAATAATACGTGGGTCTATCTGGACCAGAATGGACAGAGGATGACGAACGTCTGGAAAAAGGGCGCCGACAATTTGTGGCGCTATCTGGACGGCAAAGGCGAAATGGCGATTAACACGTGGGCGGATGACGAATACTACGTGGACTCCAACGGCATCATGGTGACGAACCAGTGGCAGAAAGTTCAGGCGCCGTACAGCCGGAGCAATGAGCTCTACTGGTTCTATTTCGGGAGCAGCGGGAAGGTCGTCCGGGACGGATGGAAGAAAATTGACGGGAAAAACTACCTGTTCGACACGGACGGGATCATGCAGACCGGCTGGTCTGAGGACGGGATGTACTACCTGGGTTCTGACGGAGCCATGCGTACCGGCTGGCGCTATCTCGAGCCGTCGGAGTCGGAAGACTGGTACAGCGATTACTCGGAACCGCAGACGGCGGACGGGATGTACTGGTACTACTTTGGAAGCAACGGGAAGAAATATACCCCGGCCACCAGTGACAGCGGCGGGGAATACCGGACGTATAAGATTGACGGAAATTATTTCTGCTTTGACTATAACGGCAGGATGCAGATCGGATGGGTCTATATGGAAGGCGACCCGGAAAGCGCCTCCTCGGATACCATTGAAGGCTGGCGGTATTTCGCAGAAAGCGGCGTAAAGTCGGCGACCCTCGGCTCTGCCGTGCCGGGCTGGCTTTCTTTAGAGCCGCCGGAACCGCTCCAGTCCAATGTGGACGACCCGGTGCAGTGGTTCTATTTCGATAAAGAAGGGAAACCGGAGTCCGGGCCGGAGATTGCATCGGCTTCCACGGACGACTTTGTCCGCGTCAGCGGGAAAACGTATCTGTTCAACACGTATGGGAACCCGGTCAGCGGCCTCCATAAGATTCAGATTGGAGATACGGGCGAGTACACGACTTATTATTTCGACGAGTCCAGCAAGACGCCTTTAAAAGGCAAGCGGCGCGTCGAGGAAGCCGACGGGACGGTTTCGGATTTCTATTTTAATGAGGGAAGCTACTCAGGCCGCGGCTACACCGGCGTGAAGAATGGCTACCTCTACTATATGGGAAAACGCCAGGAGGCCGACAGCGGCTGGCGCTACATGCCCATCAGCATCCCGACGGAAAACGGCTATGAGACGTATGTGGTGAACTCCTCCGGCCGTGTGTCCAAGAATACGACGGTCAAGGACGGCGACGGCAACAAGTACAAGGTGAGCCGCACAGGACTCCTTGAGGAAGTAAACGAAGAGCCGGCAAGCGGAACCTACGAGGAGCCGATTGAACCGGTGACAGAAGAAGATTAAGGAAGCGTTAAGATACGAAAGAGAAAGGCAGCAGGGACGGTTTGGATTTCGTCCCGCTGCCTTTTTGCTGTTAGATTTCTTTTCCGTCGATCAGCACGTGCTTCACGGTTCCCTCAACGGTGAACGGGGAGCCTGCCATGATGACGATGTCGGCGTCCTTTCCAACCTCGATGGAGCCGACGCGGTCAGCGATGCCGATGTGCTTGGCCGGATTGATGGTGATGGCGCGGAGTGCGTCATACTCGTCCATGCCGGCTTTGATGGCAAGGCCCGCGCAGAGCGGCAGGTAGTGGAGCGGCGTAACCGGTGCATCGGTGATGATGGAAACCTGGCAGCCGGCCTTTGCAAGGACGCCGGGCGTATCCCAGGTCTTATACTGAAGCTCGAACTTGGAAGCGTGTCCAAAGGTCGGGCCTACGGCTAACGGGATGTTCTCCTTTGCCAGCTCGTCGACGATCAGATGGCCCTCGGTCACATGCTCTAAGGTCAGGCCAAGGCCGAATTCCTTTGCGATGCGGATAGCCGTGAAGATATCGTTTGCCTGATGGGCATGGGCCTTTAACGGGATTTCCTTATTGAGAACCGGGATCAGAGCCTCGGATTTCTGGTCGTATGCAGGAATCTTGGATACATCGTCGCCGGCAGCTTCGATTTTTGCCTTATAGAGCTCTGCCTTCTTTAATGCCTCGCGGATTAAAGCGGCGTTTGTCATACGGCTTGTGATGCCGTTCTTCTGGTAGCAGCGTTTCGGGTTCTCACCGAAGGCACATTTCATGGCAACCGGGAATTTGACGATCATGTTGTCCACGCGTTTTCCGTGGGTCTTAACGGCGGCGAAGGTTCCGCCGAGGGCGTTGGAGCTGCCTGGGCCGGTTGCCATACAGGTAACGCCGGCCTTTGCTGCCATATCTACGGCAGGATCCATCGGGTTGATGCCGTCAACGGCGTGAAGGTGCGGAGTCACCGGATCGTTCATCTCATTATAGTCATGGCCTTCATATCCGATGCCGTAGCCGTCTAAGCCGATGTGGCAGTGAGCCTCTACGAAGCCGGGATATACGTCAAGCCCTGCGGCGTCGATGATCTCAGCGCCTTCGCAGGAAAGGTCTGTCCCGATGGCCTTGATCTTTCCGTCTTCGATCAGGATGTCGCCGTTTACGACGTCCTTACTGACTGCCGTATGGATGCGGCCGTTTTTAATACATATCATAGGAAAACTCCTCCTTTTATTTTCGCGCGGCGGCGGTGTCTGCCGGCTGCCGCGTGGATATCAGCGTTTTGTCACCACATTGACCGGCGCGCCGTTTAAGTAGGCGCGGATGTTTTCTGCAAGAAGGGAGATGAGCCGTTTTCTCGTCTCCAGGCCTTTCCAGCCCATATGAGGCGTTAAAATCACATTTTCCATGGAATAGAGCGGATTTTCTTCGGCCGGCGGCTCCGTCTCCTGGACGTCCAGGCCGGCTCCGGCCAGGCGCCCGTCTTTTAATGCCGCAATCAGGGCCGTCTCGTCCACCAGTGCGCCGCGGGACGTGTTAATCAGATACGCCGTCGGCTTCATGAGGGACAGGGTTCTTTCATTTATAATATGGCGCGTGTCAGGCGTCAGCGGGCAGTGAAGGGAGACATAGTCGCTGGACTTTAACATGGTCTCCAGATCCACATAACGGATTCCGTCCTCATCGGCCCTCGGAGTCCTCGTATAGACGAGGATTTCCATATCCATGGCGCGGGCGATTTTTATGACCTCGCGGCCGATGGAACCGGCGCCTAAGATGCCAAGGGTCTTTCCGTTTACCTCCACGTGGTTTACCTGAAGGTTTTTCGTAAAGTTGTCATGGTTTCCCCGCGCCAGCATGGAAAGCTGCGCTCCCATGGAGGAGCTTAAGTTTAAGATCAGCATGATGGCCGTGTGAGCCACCCGTTTTGTGCTGTATGCGGGAATGTTGCAGACGGTAATGCCTTTTTCTTCGGCAGCCGCCAGATCCAGGTTGTTATAGCCGGTTCCGGCCTCGCAGATCAGGCGGACGGAATCGGGAAAGGAACGGATCAGGTCGCCGCTCACAGGCATTTCCTTTGTCACAATGATGTCGGCGCCCTGGATTCGTTCCAGGAGCTGTTCGGGAGCCGTGTCGTCGTAGACGGTTACATGGCCGGACAGGATGGAAAAGTCCAGGCGGCCGTCGAAATTCATTTTTGCCGCGTTCAGGACTACGGTTTTATCGTTCATGCCGGTACCCCTTTCTGGTTTCCGGCCCCATGAAAGGGTCTCCGGATCCCTGCCTCTATGATATAATTTTTCGGCAGAAATTGCAAGCTGAAAACGTATTTCTGTCAGAAGATTGACATAGAAAAAATTCTACAAGCTTGTGGGAATCCTCTTGAAATGTAGAAAAAATTCTATATAATGGGAATTATAAGCGAAGAAAACGATAAAATGTAGAAAAAATTATATAAGAATCTCTGCCGGGCCTGGAAACGGGCAGCAGGGGAAGGAGGAAGTTATGAAGTATGTCTGCAAGCGGTGCGGGCGCACGGAGGAGGTCACATCGAGGAAGGCAAAATGTGACTGCGGCGGGCTCTGGACGCTTTCCTATGAGCCGCCGAAATTTGACCTTTCCAAGGTCGACCGGGATACCTGGAGCATGTTCCGGTACCGGGAATTTATGCCGCTGTTGGATGATAGCTGGCGGGAGATTACCATGGGCGAGGGGATGACGCCGGTGGTGCCTCTGGATGACAATGTGCTTCTTAAAATGGATTATTTCATGCCGACCCTTTCTTTTAAGGACAGGGGGGCGGCAGTGCTGGCGGCCCATATAAAGGCCATCGGCGTGGAGCGGGTCGTCCAGGATTCCAGCGGCAACGCGGGAAACAGCGTGGCCGCCTACTGCGGGCGGGCCGGCATCGCCTGCGATATCTATGTGCCGGAAGGGACGTCGCCGAAGAAGATTACGATGATTAAAGCCCACGGCGCCGCGGCCCATGTGATCCCCGGGAACCGGGAGGCCTGCGCCAATGCCTGCCGGGCGCGGGTGGAAGAGGAAGGCATTTTTTATGCCAGCCATGTGTACAACCCGTTTTTCTATGAGGGGACGAAGACGTATATTTATGAGGTTTATGAGCAGCTTCACCGGATCCCGGCTCATGTGTTTATTCCCCTTGGGAACGGGACGCTATTTATCGGCGCGGTGAAGGCGCTGGAGCATTTAAAGGCCAGCGGCGTGATTGAGTCCATGCCGCATCTTGTGGCCGTCCAGAGCGAGCGGTGCGCGCCCTTTGCCGAAGCCGCAAAGACCGGGGAGAGGGCACCGGCCCATGTGATTTCCGTGCCGACTCTCGCCGAGGGAATTGCTATCGCCGAGCCCATGCGGGGCGAGGAAATCCTGGAGATGATTTACCGCCACGGGGCTGATGTGGTGACGGCGCCGGAGGACGGCATCCTTCCGGCCAAGGAGGCACTTGCAAAGCGGGGCGTCTTCTGCGAGCACACGACGGCGGCCACCTACGCGGCATATCTTGCCTACTGCAAGGAGCGGGGAGCCATCACGGACGCGCTGCTTCCCATGTGCGGGGCAGGGCTTAAATCCGAACACTAGAGAGGGGGACGAAGATGAAAACAGTTGTGACAGAATCGTCGAAGAAGAGGAATGCGCCGTATTCGCCGGGAGTGATCCACAACGGGATTCTCTATGTGTCGGGCCAGCTTGCCCTTGTGCCGGAGACGGGGTGTGTGCCGGAGGGCGGGATCCATGCCCATGCGGCCCAGGCGTTAAGGAACCTGGACGAGGTGCTGTGTGCGGCAGGCGTCCCCAGGGAGTGCGTGCTCCAGTGCCGGATTTACACGCCGGATGTGGCTTACTGGGACGCCATCAATGAGGAGTATGTGAAGTATTTTGGGGAACACCGGCCGGCCCGTGTGGTGGTGCCGTCGGGGCCGCTCCATTACGGGAGCCTTGTGGAAATTGAGGCACTGGCGGCCGTGCCGGGGAGCGGAGACGGAGAGCGTTAGAAGGAGGCATGGATGGAGTGGACGATTGAGCAGTATTTCCCTGTGGCCAAGATGTTAGGGAAGACCTTTGGAAGCGGGTGCGAGGTGGTGATCCATGACCTCTCTTCACCCCAGAGCTCCGTGGTTTATGTGGAAAATGGCCATGTGACAGGGCGCTGCACCGGCCAGAGCTTTGACCACCTGGTGCGCCAGGTGCTTTTGGACGAGCGGTTCGCAGATGATCATCTGGCAAATTATTATTTTTATTCGGAGGACGGGCGGCTTATCAAGTCGTCGACAGTGCTCCTTCGGGATGCGGATAGGAAGGTGGCCGGCGCCATGTGCATCAACATGGACACGACGGTGCTTTCGGAGGCAGCCGCATTGCTTTCCGGGCTGTTTCCGGGGATTGAGGAGGCGAGACAGAAGCTTTCTAAAGAGGAAGAGATCGGGGCATGCCCGGGAGGCCATATCGAGGAGATTGCAGACGAGCTCATCGAGCGGATTTTAGGCGGCCGGGAAGCGGCCGCCATGAACCGGGAGGAAAAGGTGTTGGCAATCCGGTTCATGGAGCAGAAGGGGCTGTTTTTGATTAAGGGCGTCGTCGATAAGGTGGCGGCCCGCATGGGGATTTCCAAGGTGACGGTGTATAGTTATTTGGATGAGATTCGGGATGGGGGAGAAGCTTAAGGATTTAACGGCTTTACAAAGCATACAATCCGCCCGGCCTCTTTAAAACCGGAGCGCTTATGGAAGGCGATGCTGGTCTCATTTTCCAGCTCACAGTCGCTTGCAAATTCCCGGCAGCCCTTTTCCTTTGCCCAGGTCTCGCAGGCCTTAAGGAGCAGGGCGGATAAGCCCTGGCCGCGGAATTCTGGCAGCAGGAAAATCCCTTCGAGATAGCCGACGGGGCTTGAGGCTGTGCCTTCCACGTAGTCGGTGCGGAGTTCGCACTGGGCAAAGCCGGCCGGCTTCCCGTCCAGATTGAGGACGAAGAAGGCGGCTGGTTTCTTTTCTAAAATGGAAGCAAATTCCTCATAAAGCTCTTCCTTCGCATGATGGGGCCAGAGCTTTTCCGCCAGCTCCGCCGCCTGGAAAAGGCGGGGCGAAGCGGCGGTGACCGTTAAAATTTCATGGTTCATGCGTTCATGACTCCCAGGCCTTTTGCCACGATGGTGATGAAGTCCTGGACGTTTGTCACCATCGTGGTGGCGGCCAGGCTTCCGCGGTCTAAGAGCTTGTTTACGACGAACTCGTCGGCATCCACCGTGTAGAGGAACACGGGACGGACGGTGCCGTCCGCAAGGACGCGGTAAGACGGCGTCATGTTGCCGGCGGCGATGGTATGGAGCATGGTGGCGAGACAGATGACGGTGGTGGCTTTTTTAATCATGCCGCGCATGGCCATCTGGCCGTCGTAGACGTCGCCGATTACCTCCGGCAGCGGGCCGTCGTCGCGGATGGAGCCGGTGAGGACGTAGGGTACCTGGTATTTTTCGCAGGCGCAGATGATGCCGTCGTCCAGGTTATAGTCTTTTAAAAAGGCCTTGATGGAGCCGCTTTTCCTGACACGGTTTAAGACGTCTAAGTGGTTGTAATGGCCGTTGGGGCGGGATTCCTGGGTGTAGATGTCCTGGCCGAGGGCCGTGTGGAACATGGCGCCCTCCAGATCGTGGGTGGCGAGGGCGTTTCCGGCCATGAGCCCGTGGGCATATCCGTTTCGGATCATGGCTTCCATGGCGTGTCTGGCGTCGGCGTCAAAGGTGAAAGCAGGCCCCATGACCCAGACGATGTTTCCATGCTCTTTTTCGTACCGCAGAAGCTCGAAAAGCCGGTCATAGTCTCTGGAATAGGAGGTCTCGCGGCTCCTGCCCTGGCGGAAGATGAACTGGTCGCGGTTTGCGCCGCCGGCCGGCTCGAAGCCGGTGCTGTGGAGATAGATCCCCTCCTCGGCGTTTTCTGTCCGGCCGAGGATCACTTTGTCGCCAACCTCCAGATTTCTGTTTTCGACGACGCGAAGCTCTCCGTCGCCGCCGATGACGACGCTGGAGTCCATGCGGCTTTCCTTTGCCAGCTTCCACTGGCCGTCCAGCTTAAAATATTCCGGGTACATGGAGGTACTGTGGTAGTTTTCCGGGGCAACTCCTTTTTTTGTCACGGCCTCCCATCTGGCATCGGGGGCATCTGTGAATTTTTGTTCCGTAAAGTCTGGTTCTCTGTATTCTGGCATCTGAAACATTGATTTACCTCTTTTCTTGTGATAATTTAGGAAATAAGATCCGGCGCGGCATAGACGCGCTCGCCGCTGATCCAGGTTTCTTTTACGGTGATCTGACTGAGTTCATGGGGCGGGATATGGAAAATATCGCTGCTTAACACGGCAAAATCTGCCCGGTATCCCGGCGCCAGCATGCCGGTGTCAGGAAAGCCGGCGGCCATGGCGGCGTCGCGTGTATAAAGGGTTACGGCCGTTTCCATGTCGATGGCTTCGTCATTGCCGCAGTCTGTGCCGTCGGCGGCCGTGCGGGTCACTGCAAACTGAAGGCCCGGGAACGGGTCTGACGGGACGGCCCAGAAGGTAGACGGTGCGTCGGTGGAAAAGGCGGGGCGCATGCCGTTTTCCAACATGGTCCGGACGGGGTAGCATTTCTTCGTCCAGTCGGTTCCCAGATTTTTTATGTAGCTTGCCGACTCTGCAAAGAGGAAAATGGGCTGCGTGACGAAGGCGATGCCGTGTGAGACGGCGTCCCTTATGGATTCCAGGGACGGATCCGTCACATGCTCAATCCTGACGTGAGGGATGGTGTTTGGAGTCCACGGCGCTTCCGATGAGACGCAGTCCAGAATATGCCGGATTGTCCGTCCGCCCATGGCATGAACGGAGAGCTGGAGACGGTTTTCCCTGCAAAACCTGACAGCGGAATGAAGGAGCTTGTCGTCCGCCACCTGGAGGCCGTATTCGTCTTCGGAGCCCAGATACGGTTTGTCCATCCAGGCGGTGCGGCCGGAGACGCTCCCGTCGCCGATGAGCTTTAAGCCGGCGGCAAAGATCTGGCGGCTCCGGTCGGCTTTTTCCTTCGTGATGGAAAAGTCCGGGTCGTCACAGAAGAGATCCCACATATAGTAGACGCCGGTTTGCTGATGGAAGCCGCGCCTGGCTGCCGCTTCATAGATCGGCATCATGTCGCCGCCGTCCAGGTTCCCCATATCGCAGATGGAGGTGATGCCCTGGGAGCTTAAAAGCGTGCCCAGGTCTAACAGGTTCCGGATCCGGTCTTCCTCGGAAATTTCCGGCAGGAACGGCATGATCAGGTTTCTGGCGTTTTCCTTTAAGATTCCCGTGGGCTCTCCGTTTTCGTCACGCTCGATCATGCCGCCCGGCGGGTCAGGCGTGTTCCGGTCGATGCCGGCGAGGCGGAGCGCCGCACTGTTGACGCAGCGGATGTGGACGCATGTCCTTGTTATCATGACCGGGGCATCGTCGCAGCCGCGATCCAGGTCATAGCGGTTCGGAGAGCGTTTTTCTAAAAAGCCCTGTTCGTCGTAGCCCCACCCGAGGATCCACTGGCCCGGCTTTTGACGGCTCCTGCGCTCGCGGATGGCGGCGGCGAGATCGTCCATGGAGGTGATGGCCGGCGGCATGACGGCGATCTGGTTTGTGAGGTCTGCCAGCATGACGGGGTGCATGTGGGCGTCCACAAAGCCGGGGATGACCTGGCGGCCGCCAAGGTCGGTGACGGCGAAGCAGCCTGCCTCATCGCCTGTGGGATGGGCGGCCAGTAAAGATGCGTATTCTGACGGCATGGCGTCTTTGTCCCCGACCCACAAAATGCGCCCGTTCCGGACGGCCATGGAATCGGCGTGCGGATGGGAAGCGTCGGAGGTGAAAATGGCGCCGTTTATGAAAAGGTGCAGGTTTGATGGTTTCATATTGCGTTCTCCTCGTCTGAATTTTTGGATTGTTTTCTCTATCCTATATCATACATGATTAAGACGGGAACTGCCAGAGGTATTTTTGAAAAGAGGTTGAGACATGGTGGAATATAGAAACGTAAAAAAAGAGGATGCCGGGGAGCTCTGGGAGTTCCTAAAGAAGCTGGATACGGAGACAGATTTTATGATGTATGAGCCGGGAGAGCGGGAACAGTGCACGTCCGCAGCAGAGCTTTCGCGGGACATAGAAGAAAATGTCCAAAACGGGGGAGACTTTTTCCAAATTGCCGTCTGCGATGGGAATATGGTTGGCTTTCTCCGGGCAGAGCGCGGGCGGTTTCGCAGGATTTCCCATACGGCATACGTTGTGACGGGGATTTTAAAAAGCCATAGAGGGCAGGGGATTGGCACGGCATTTTTTGAGCAGCTGGACACCTGGGCGGCAGAAAACGGAATCCGCCGGCTGGAGCTGACGGTGGAATGCACGAATCAGGCGGCCAGGCATCTCTATGAAAAGAGCGGGTTCGTGACGGAGGGCGTCCGGCGGGAGGCAATGTGTGTAGACGGGGAATTTGTGGATGAATGGTATATGGCGAAGATTTTTGTTCCATAGGAAAGGCCTCGTTAAAGGAACGCATAAAAGCAGAAATTTCCTTTGAAACAAAAAGCCCTCCGGGCAGGAGCGCACTGCGGCGGAGAGGGAGAATCCTGCAATCGGCATTCCTTTTGGATAATCAAAAACTTTGAAAAAGCAGGGCAGATGTACCGTTTTTCACGCATCTGCCCTGCTTTCTTAAAACTTACATAAATACATCCGGCGAAACCTGAAGCCGTTCGATATCCAGACGGTCTAAGGTTTTTGTCTCTGCGGTATCCATATTGCGGTAGATTGCCACAATGCCGTAGTCGAAATCAAGCTGCCAGATCGCGCCGTCCCGCGTGGAGATCTGACTCGGGAAGGCGAACTTTGGTTTTGCTGCGCTGGCTTCCTGCTCTGCTTTGGCGGCCGCCTGTGCGTGGGCTTCCTGCTGTTTTTTCTCCCACTGGCTGTCGAACTGCTGTTTAAAGTCAGCAAACCGTTTCTCGGTGACGGAGGCGCCCGACTGCTTTAACAGTTCCCGCATGGGCGCGCCGGTGGCGGCGGCGATGGAAACGGCTCTGTCCAGCGCGGCCTTCCATTTTTTCTCATCTTCCGGGTAGCCGATGGAAAGCTGTGTGAGAAGATAGAGGGCGGAAATGCAGCCGTCCTCTGCGGCCGCTTCCAAGAGCGCGCGGCCATGCTTTTCATCCTGAGAGATGCCGTAGCCGAAATACATGGCGCGTCCCAGAAGGTAAGCGGCGTAGTGGTTTTCCTTCGCCTGTTCCATGGAAAGCTTTACGACCTCCTCAGGGCTTTCTGCCAGACGCGTTTTGTCCAGCTTGTCTGCATGGAGCTTGTATTCCAGATACATGGCGAGGCCCAGATCGGAATTGCAGGCCCAGTCCGCAAGCATGTTGCCGGCGGAGACTTCATAGAGGGCCGGGTTTCTCGGATATCCGTCTATGATGGCGCGCATGCATTCCATAATGAGATCTTCCATGGACAGGTACACGGCCATCTGGTAGGCCTGGGAGAACAGCTTCTTCGCCTGCTCGGCGTCCCGCCCGGCGGAGAAAAGGATCGCCTGCTGGAGCCAGCATTTTGTGATGGTGGCCGTACCTTCGTTTCCCATGACGCTTAACTGGTCGGAGAATTTCTGGCTGAGGACGTAAGGCAGCTCATAATATTCCATGGCCTTTTTCTCATCGACCGGGAAGCCGTAGGCGTTTTTATAGTAGCCGTTTCCTTCCAGGGCACGTTTTCTGTCCTTCAGACGGCGGACGGTATAATGCTCGGCCATCACCAAGTCGTTGTTTTTTATCTCAGGATAGGCATAGCTTTCGCCCAGGTCATAGATGCATTTCAGGCGCGTTCTGATATCGACCTCGTGGAGCGCCGGGCCCTGTTTCAGCCTCTTAATGAAGTCTTCCACATAATATTCGGCCGCCAGTATGGAGAGAACCGGGTCATACTCGTATTGTTCTTCGCTGCTGTCGGTATAGTTATAGAGTGCAATGTGGTCATAATAAGCGGTGGAATAGGGATATTCTTTTCCATTGGGCCCGGTCACGGTCTCTTCGGAGCGGCTCAGGCCGGCAGGAAGCGCTTCGCTGACCGACGGCTCGCCGCCAGCCTTCCGTGCCGCGCAGGCTTCCTTATATTTTCTTTCTTTTTCTTCCAGATATGCCTTTGTTTCCCGGCTGTCTTTTATTTTGTAAATGATGAATGCAATAATAGCCAGGACGATGAGAATTTTAATCATAGGGCGATCCCCTTTCTTGTGTTTGATGCTTTAATAATCCAGATCGGCCACCATCAGAACCGGCTCAGAACCGTCATAGAAGTACCAGTCGAAGCGGTCTCCGTCCGTATTGTCCGCCGGTTTCTTCCGGTACATCAGGTCTCCGTGGAAGGAGACGAATTTGCCTATGCCGGCCGTGCTCTGTGCGTACTCGCTGACGATGACGTAGTCCTTTCCGTTCATGAACGTGTCTTTGTAGACGTCCGTGTCAATGGTCTTTGTTTCGCCGGTTTCGGGATGGTAAACCATCAGCGTTCCCGCGTAATAATAGGAGTCGGCGACTCTCTGGGCACCGGTTACGTAAAAGGCCGCGCCGCTTTCGGCAGACAGATAGACATGGGAGTCTGCATAAATGTTTTCGTCCAGCATGATTTCTGCGGCGTTTTCCTCATGGAGCGGATAGACGGACAGGCTCCGCACCTTGTTGTCGTCTTCGTGGACATACATGCCGTACAGGTACTGTCCGTCCTGGGTGACAGCAAAGGCGTCCATGCCGGATAGAAGAAGGGTGCTCTCGGATACCTCCGCGCCGTTTAAACTGGCGGAATAGATATTTTTCCCGGTATCGCTGTAATAGAGCGTCCCGTCGATGATGTCAAAATCCCGCACGCTCTTTTGTATGGTCGTTATGGTTCCGTCCGGGGAAACCGCGCAGAGCTCGTTGCCGCACCGCACATAAAGATAGTGGATTTCGTTTGCGTTCACCTGGTGAAGCAGTCCGGCGTCGGTCTCGTAAACGTAGGCTTCGTTTTTCAGGCCATCGGGAAGTTCCACCCGGTGCCACTGGCCGGAGGTGTCCCGGATATACAGGTGGCTTACATACTCGGAGGTGACAAGGGCCAGCTTGCTGTCTTTGCTGTAATTGACAAAAACGAGGCCGCGGACGGTGATGTCGCCGAGAAGCTGTGCCGTCCCGTCTGCGCCGAGGGTATAGAGCTTTTCGGTCAGGGACTTATCGGTGGTTTCTGTCCAGATGACCGTGCTTCCGTCGTCTGGCAGGGCTTTGATTTTCATATTATCGACTCCCAGGCCGGGATAACGGATCAGCTCATCGGAATCGGCCGGGAGCAGGCACAGATCGCCGTCGCTTACGGCGACGGCAGCCATCCCGCCGCCGGACATTCCATAGACGGAGCAGGCGCCCAGATCCACAAGGTTTTCGTCTTCAAAGGTGTAGCGCATCAGATGCGGCTCTTTATCGACAGTGGCCTGAAAGCACATTCCTTCGTTGGAGGGGTACACGCGGCTGGAAGAACAGTTGTCGCTTATGACCTTTTTCTTCTTCAGCCGGATATCCGTCTCGTAGAGCTCATCGCTGCTTAACAGCACGATGACGTGCTTCCTGTCTGGCGTGGCGACGGCAAAGGTGATTGGTTCGGATTCCTCAATCTGGAGGCATTCGCCGTTATCAAGCGGAAGATAGGCGGTTTTCCCATCCTCCGAGAAGCGGGCTTCCATATAGGTGTTAAAAGGCGTATCCAGATCGGGGTAGGAAACGTCCTCTTCGGGCTCGCTCGCGGTGGTTTCTACGGCTGCCTTTTCGGTTTTCTGGCTGTCCGCCGCCTTTGTTTCAGCCGTTTCGGCACTCCCGCCGCAGGCGGCAAGAAAGAAGGCCAGCGTCATGGGAAGAATCAGTTTTATCCTTTTTTTCATGCGTTTTTTGGCTCCTTTCCCTTTTTTATTTTCTTCGTGGCAAACGCCATGGCGACGCAGACAACGAGCGCAATAATATAAAGGAAAAATCCGATGCCAAGATCCAGGCCGTAGTCAGAAGCGACCATGAGAAGCACGAGCCATACGAGAAGCAGCGGGAGATTCCCGATTAAGCTCAGCTTCGGATGGTTTAAGAGAAAGCACACGGCAATCCACAAAATGCCCCCGATGAGCATCTGGGGGAAGCCGACGAAGTAGCTTGGTTTTTCTGCGAACGCCTCCGCTAACGTCTGGCTGTGGCTTTTTTCCGTAAGCCAGGGAAGGTACTGGCTTATGAAAGCAAGAACGAGAGCGGCGAGGGCAATTTTAACGGTTATGCGTGCGAACGAAAGTTTTACTTTATCCAACATTTGTTTTTTCTCCTTTTTCAGTCAAAGTATGGAAGGCCGTCTGTGGCGGCTCTCCGGGAGCTTAAAGCTCTGCGTCAAATGTTCTCCCGGACGGGGAGAATCCCCCCGTCCAGGCGGAGATTTTGGTTTTACCAGTGGTCTGTAAGCTGGCTGTCATGGGTGAGAATGGATTTTACCGGCAGTTCCGGATTCTTATCGCGCTCAAACAGGCGATTTCCCTGGCTGTCTACAATATAGTCATATTCGGTATCTGCTTTTCTGTCTTCCACCACAGCCACGGCATAGCCATCGCTGTAATAGGCAGTGTCCAGCTTGTCAAATCCTTTTTCCTCAAGGAAATACTGAATCTCCAGGTTATCGTTCATGACGACCCAGGCTTTGCCGTCCTCGGTTCCGGACAGGCAGGTACTCCCGGTTTCGTCAAGGAAAAGCTCGCCTTCCTTTGCGGAACCAGCCGCTACCTCGAGGCAAACGGCGGCCAGCCCGTTTTTCATCGCCCGCCCTCTTATACAGGTCATCACATGCTCGCCCTGTTTATTCCAGTATTCCATCCGCTCCGGATAACCGTAATTGTGATTTCTGCCGAAGGCAAAGGCAATCCAGTCGGAATCGCGGAAGGTAGCCTCCACGTCGGGGACGGAATTTTTGCCGGTAGGCGTAAAAAATTCCTCTTCCGCAAGGATGACGTTTCCGGTTTCATCAATAATTCCAATGCCATTGACATTTGCAAGGCAGTCCTCTGAAAAATACGGAGTTTTTCTTACGCCCTCCAGATGATACAGCACGTTCCCCTGCATATCGATGATACAGCGTTCCAGCGTTTCCGTATCGTAGACTACCAGGTGATCTTCCGGCCCGAAAATCTCGCTGTCCACCTTAAAACGGCTCTGGTATTCCATGGTGTAATTCAGACTGCTGTCTACAATGCCAAAATCGGATCCAAAGCTGTTTCCTGTTTTGCTTATCACCAGGGCGTGGCCGGAATCCGTAAAATCACCCAGTGTGGTTTCCTCGGACTCCCACGGCGTTACGGTAAGCTGGTCGTTTTCCCATGAAATCACAGCCCGATAAATGCCGTCTTCCCCTTTAATATCGACTTTTCTGACGCCGGTACTTGAAAAGTCTTCCGGGAGAGATTCCTGGCAGATTTCAATGTCTGAAACAAACTCTCCGTCGCGGTTGATCAGCTTATAGACCCTTTTTCTTACGGCAACCATTGCCAGCCCATTGTGGAAAAAGGGATAGGTATCTTCGTACTGAGGCTCGATGACCCAGTCGCCGTTCATGTTAATGTATCCGTGCTTTCCATTGTCGCTCTTGGCGGGAACCATGCCGAAGCGAAACAAAGCGTCCGGGTCGTATTCATCCGTATAGAGTTTGCCGTCCGCAAATACCGTTTCCTCTGGCTCCGCGGCAGCATCGGCGGTCTTGTCATTGCCGCTTTCTGCTTCCGAATTGTTTGTCTTTGCCGGCTGGGAATCACTTTCGCTTTTGCCGCAGGCCGTAAGCCCCAGGAGCATTGCAAGCACGAGTGCCGTGGCCCCCATTCTTACGGCTGCATGTCTGGCGTGAACAGTCTTTTTCATGTTAAAATGTTCCCTCCCTTATTCCCAGTCAAAGCATGGAAGACCGTTGTCTCCGGCTTTCCAGGAGCTTAAAGTTGTGTCACATTTTTCGTAGTCCGTGATCTTCTTGGCACTTTCCCGCAAGCCGTTGATCTCGATGGTACTATCACCGTTTAAATATGCGGCCGTATCGTTAAGAGCAGCCAGGATGGTGCCGTCGGTAAACTGCGAATCCGGCACGCCGTTCGGATCCTGGATGCCGAGGGGATCCTCCCAGCCGTCGGGCACGACGATGCAGTTTTCTCTGGCATAGTTATTGTAAAGGCCAGTGGAGCCGCCGGACGTCCAGCCAAAGGCATCGGTCAGGGTTCCGTCTGTCGCCGTACAGGTGATGGTTCCGTAATTATAGAGGTTGATCGTCACCGCGCTGGAGGAGGTGCCGATGCCGAAGCCATGTCCGTCGCAGGTGATGTCGCCGGTGTTGTAGCAGTTGACTAACCCGTTTACGGCCAGGGCCGTGATTCCGTAGACATATCCGCCTTCGGCTGCTTCCAGATTGCCGTGGTTTGCACAGTTGATGATGAAGTTTCCGGAGGCGCCGGCGATGCCGCCAGTGAAGTGGCCGGTTCCAGAGACGCTTCCGTTATTGACGCATTTTGTGATGGCCGTATTTTCTCCGGCATAGCCTGCAATGCCGCCGGTGTAGTTTTCATTCCGGCCCTGGCTTCCGAGCTCCGCCACGCCGTTGATTCCCTGAATACTGCCTTCATTGACGCAGTTTTCGATGAGAATAAAGCCGTTCTCGCAGTGTCCGGCGATGCCTGCCGCCATGTTTCCGTTTCCGATGATGGCTCCGCGGTTTGTACAGCCGGTGATCGTACCGCCTTCTCTCGGCCAGGCGGCAATCCCGGCGGCGGCGCCGTCCAGGCGGAGTTTATCGCTGTTGAAATATCCGCCGGTCACTTCGGCTTCATTGACGCAGTCCGATACTGCGCTTTCTCTGTACATGTCAAGGACAATGCCGCCAGCATACTTATAAGCCTTGACGCTGCCGCTCACAGAGCAGTTTTCAACCCGTCCGTGAAGGCCTGTGGCAATTCCGGCCGCACTGCCTTCTTCTGACTCCATCACGACGTTTTCCAGACGGAGATTTTTTACGGTACCCCCTAACTCGGAAAAAAGCGTGGCGGTTTTCTCCTGTACGCAGTATAAGTTTTCAATCACATGGCCGTTTCCGTCAAATTCGCCGGCAAAACTTTTAATCGGATCAAAACTTCCTGTGGAAGCGCCGCAGATACTGCTTAAGTCGATATCGTTTTCCAGTACGGCCTTCAGTTCCGTTTCCCCGGCGTTTACCCGCTCGGCGAATTCTGCCATGTCTTTGGGCGTCTCGATCTGCACCACGCCGTCTTTTTTCTTAACGGCCGCCTTGGTTTCCGCCTTTTTTTCGGACGATGCGCCGCTTGTCTGGCTTGTTTCTGAGGCAGGCGTACTGTCCCCGCCGCAGCCGGCCAGCGAAATCAGCATGCCGCACAATAATAGTGTACATAACCCTTTTTTCATGTTGGATCCTCCTGCTTTTTTACTGCTTCATGATTGAAGATGTTCGTGAATGCGCCGTTTGGGCGGCCTTTGCCGAAACGGCGGACTTCGGTTCGCGTCTGTCCTGCTCAGGCGCAGTTTTGCGTGGGGGGGGGCAGACGGCGGTACCTGGGACTCCCGGGAGAACCGAGAGGTTTTTCCCATGGCCCGGCAAGTTTTCCGGTGCTTTCAGTGGGCGCCCCCTCACTCTGTAAAACTGTGTTTGCCTTTTCATAGAAATCCCCCTTTCCAAGACCTTGATAGACGTATTTGCTTGTACTAAATACGGCCATACAAACTTATATGGTTGGATTTTAACACATAATTTTGGACTGTTCAAGAAAATATAGCGTATATTTTTGGACTACATGGCAATACAGTTCCTTTAATCTTAGATTGGAGGTAATAGCTATGTTTGATCCAAATTTTATAAAAGAACGTATAACTCAGTTACGGTTGGAAAAAGGGGTGTCGGAGTATCAGATGAGCTATGATTTGGGGCACAGCAGGAGCTATATTTACAACATTTCTTCCGGGCGGTCGCTGCCGCCGATGGTGGAATTTTTGCAGATCTGCGATTACTTCAATCTAACGCCTGCACAGTTTTTTGATACGTCGTCCAACAACTCGGCGTTACTGGAGACGACGATCAATGAGCTGTCGAAGCTGGATGATGATGATCTGCTGTTGATTTTGAATATTATCAGGCGGTTGGAGAGGGAGGGGAAGTGAGAGAGGAGAATCACACACAGAAGAACCTGAACGGCACATCTAATCCGGCACAATCCGGCAATCCGGCACGATCCGGCATTCCTGTATTGCCGGATCAAGAGCAGATGATTGTAAATTATATTCAGAAAAATAGTCAATGTACGACTTCCGTAATTGCGGATTTGCTGAATGTAAAAGAAAGGCGTGCAAGAGGACTGCTGGGAAATCTTGTAAAGAAAAATATTCTGTCGAAGAAAGGAAATGCAAGAAATACGGTGTATCTGGCTGGTTTGCAGTTCCCCAAAGGGGAGTAGACGCATGGCTGAGGTCTGTATTAGAGAAATAGGTCTTCCTCTCAACTCAAGAAAAAATTTTAAAACAATTTAGCACTCGCCTCTTGACACTGCTAACAACATGTGTTATAGTTCATCTATAACAAGATGACCCCTGCATAAAGGAGGCAGTGATTTATGAACATCAGCAAATTTACACAGAAGTCCGTGGAAGCGGTACAGGGCTGTGAGAAGCTGGCTTACGAGTACGGTAACCAGCAGATAGACCAGGAACACCTGCTAGTGAGCCTTTTGAGGCTGGAGGACAGCCTGATTATGAAGCTCGTGACGAAAATGGGGATTGCAGGCGGACAGTTTTTAAATGAGGCGGAGCAGGCGGTGGAGAAGCTGCCGAAGGTCTCCGGCGGCGGACAGGTATATTTGAGCAATGACTTAAATAAGGTGCTGATTAGCGCCGAGGATGAGGCGAAGGCCATGGGAGACGAGTATGTCTCGGTTGAGCATCTCTTCCTCTGCCTGTTAAAGCAGCCGAACCGGGCCGTAAAGGAACTGTTCCGCGCCTACGGCATCGACCGGGACAAATTCCTTCAGGCGTTGTCCACGGTTCGCGGAAACCAGCGGGTTGTCAGCGACAATCCGGAGGCCACCTACGATACCTTAAATAAGTACGGCGCAGACCTGGTGGAGCGGGCCAGGGACCAGAAGCTTGACCCGGTCATCGGCCGTGACGCCGAGATCCGGAACGTGATCCGGATTCTTTCCAGGAAGACGAAAAACAACCCGGTTCTAATCGGCGAACCAGGCGTCGGCAAGACGGCCGTCGTCGAGGGGCTGGCACAGAGAATTGTCCGCGGCGATGTGCCGGAGGGCTTAAAGGATAAGAAGCTGTTTTCCCTGGACATGGGCGCACTGGTGGCAGGCGCCAAGTACCGCGGCGAGTTTGAGGAACGGTTAAAGGCCGTCCTCGACGAGGTGAAAAAGAGCGACGGGCAGATTATCCTGTTCATCGACGAGCTCCATACCATTGTCGGCGCAGGAAAGACCGAGGGCTCCATGGATGCCGGCAACATGTTAAAGCCCATGCTGGCCCGAGGCGAGCTTCACTGCATCGGCGCGACGACGTTGGACGAATACAGGAAATATATTGAGAAAGATCCGGCTCTTGAGCGTCGGTTCCAGCCGGTGACGGTGGATGAGCCGACGGTGGAGGACACGATTTCCATCCTGCGCGGCCTCAAGGATCGCTACGAGGTCTACCACGGCGTGAAGATCACCGACTCGGCCCTGGTGGCTGCGGCCGTCCTTTCCAACCGCTACATCAGCGACCGGTTCCTGCCGGATAAGGCCATCGACCTGGTGGACGAGGCCTGCGCCATGATTAAGACGGAGTTGGACTCCATGCCGACGGAATTGGATGAATTGTCGAGAAAAATCATGCAGCTTGAGATCGAGGAGGCTGCTTTAAAGAAGGAGACCGACCATTTGAGCCAGGAAAGGCTTTCCGATCTCCAGAAGGAGCTTGCGGAGCTCCATGACCAGTTTGCGGCTCAGAAGGCCCAGTGGGAGAATGAGAAGGCGTCTGTCGATAAGCTTTCCAGGCTCCGGGAGGAGATCGAAGCCCTGCACCGCCAGATCCAGGATGCACAGCAGAAGTACGACCTCAACAAGGCCGCAGAGCTCCAGTACGGAAAGCTCCCGCAGGTGGAAAAAGAGCTGCGGGAAGAGGAAGAAAAGGTCAAAAACCAGGATCTAAGCCTTGTCCATGAGAGCGTCACCGACGATGAGATCGCAAGGATCATTTCCCGCTGGACGGGAATTCCGGTGGCAAAGCTTACGGAGAGCGAGCGGAACAAGACGCTCCACCTCGATGAACAGCTTCATAAGCGGGTCATCGGCCAGGACGAGGGCGTCGAGAAGGTGACGGAAGCCATCATCCGCTCCAAGGCCGGCATCAAGGATCCCACGAAGCCCATCGGCTCCTTCCTGTTTTTAGGCCCCACCGGCGTCGGAAAAACGGAGCTTGCCAAGGCCCTTGCCGAGAACCTGTTTGACGATGAAAACAACATGGTGCGGATCGATATGAGCGAGTACATGGAGAAACACTCCGTATCCCGTCTCATCGGAGCGCCGCCAGGATACGTGGGCTATGATGAGGGCGGCCAGCTCACCGAGGCCGTGCGGAGAAAGCCCTACTGCGTCGTTCTGTTTGACGAGGTGGAAAAGGCCCATCCCGACGTGTTCAACGTGCTCCTTCAGGTGTTGGACGACGGGCGGATCACGGACTCCATGGGAAAGACCGTGGACTTTAAGAACACGATCATTATCCTGACGTCCAACATCGGCTCCCAGTATCTCTTAGACGGCATCGGCGAGGCCGGAAACATCCGTCCGGAGGTGGAAAAGGCTGTTCTTAATGATCTGCGGGCGCATTTCCGTCCGGAATTTCTGAACCGTCTCGACGAGACGATTCTGTTCAAGCCGCTGACAAAGGAGAACATCGGCGGAATCGTTGACCTTCTGATTGCCGATGTGAATAAGCGGCTGGCGGATAAGGAACTGACGATTGCGCTCTCCGACGGTGCGAAACAGTTTATTGTGGAGAATGGCTACGACCCGGTTTACGGTGCAAGGCCGTTAAAGCGGTATCTCCAGAAACATGTGGAGACGCTGGCGGCGAGACTGATCCTTTCCGACGGCGTCCACACTGGAGACACCATCTGGATTGATGCAGAGGGCGGAAAGCTCTCGGCATCGGCCAAAAGAGGAGAAGGGCGCGCATAAGGCGCCTTTCCGGCCGCGCGGGGCCGCCAGAAGCAGGGCGGAAAAGAGCAGAAATAGACACATATAAAAGAAAGGCGTAAAAAAGATAAGGACTGTGAAAGGCAGCAAAGCTCCCGGGTTTGGGAGACTGGCTGCCTGACACAGTCCTTTTTTGCGATGTTTATATGGATGCCTCATTTCGGCGCGCACGTTTTCGCGGCCCGGGAAAATCCGGCGCCCATCATATGACCGGGCGGCGGAGCGCGTTGTCCTGGAAACGGAAATAGTCGGGGCGGTGCCTGGAGACCGTGTATTCAAACATGACGCCGTCGCTGTTATAGGTGTGGCTGCTGATGACGGCCAGGCAGTTGTAGTCGTTGGCGTCCAGCTCCAGGTACTTTTCGTCGATTTCCGTGATTTTTTCCACGGTCATGACGCGCCGGCTGTTGACGATTGTCATGTGCAGGGTGTTTTCCAGATAATCGTAGATGGACTGGGCGGCAATCTCTGCCGTGAGGCCGCAGGCGGCGCTCTTTAAAAAATAGTTGTGGTTTAAGATGAGCGGTTTTCCGTCTAAAGAGTGGACGCGCTGGATGTAATAAAGTTCGGCGCCCTCGGGAAAGCCGGTTTTTTTGGAAATCCGCTCGTCGGCCGTCAGTTCCATGAAGCAGATGACCTTCGTTGCGCCCTCTTTTTTGTTGCGGATCGAGGACTCCCGGAAGGTTTCGATGCCGCCGATGGTATAAGAAGCCTGTTCTACGGGAAGATAGATATTGCGGACACCTTTTCCCTGCATGGTCTGGACATAGCCGTCCGCCACCAGCCGCCCGACGGCGCGGCGCAGGGTATTTCTGGAACAGGAATATACAGGAATCAGAGCGTTCTCAGATGGCAATAATTCACCATGAGGGTATTCGCCGCTTTCGATTTTCTGCTTTAAGTCTTTGTAAATCATCTCGTATTTGCTCTTTGGCATGCTCTCACTCCAGTCTGGATCCGCGGTCATGGAAATTGTCCCGGCGGGTTCCGGTGAATCTAAAAGGGATATGTCTCCGCACGTGCAGGCATGGCTCGTCCACGGCTGCCGTCCGGAATTTTCATATGTAGTATTATAAGAGAAAACAATGGAAAGTCAAGAAGAAAATGTTGACATGTTTAAACAAGTGTGCTATGGTAAGGATAAAGTTGTTCAAACAAGTTGATGAATATCAATGGGGTTAAGGAGGAGCAAGAACATGGCGAAGTATCAGGACGAGGTGCGGGCGCTCTTGGAGGCCATCGGGGGCAAGAGCAATATTTCCGCGGTTTCCCACTGTATGACGCGGATGCGGTTCGTGCTGGCCGACGAGAAGAAGGCCGATGTGAAGCAGATCGAGGAGATCGGCTGTGTAAAGGGGACGTTTACCCAGGCGGGGCAGTTCCAGGTAATTATCGGAAACGATGTTTCCACCTTTTTCAACGAGTTCACGGCTTATGCCGGCGTGGAAGGCGTAAGCAAGGAGGCGGCCAAGCAGGCGGCCAAGGACAATCAGACATGGATCCAGAAGCTCATGAGCAATCTGGGCGAGATTTTTGCGCCGATTATCCCGGCCCTGATCTGCGGCGGTCTCGTACTCGGCTTCCGGAACGTGATCGACAGCATTGCCTTTTTTGAGAACGGAACAAAGACGCTCGTGGAAATTTCCCAGTTCTGGTACGGCGTGGACAGCTTCCTCTGGCTGATCGGCGAGGCCGTGTTCTGGCTTTTGCCGGTGGGAATTGTCTGGTCGATTACGAAGAAAATGGGAACGACCCAGATCCTGGGCATCGTCCTGGGACTGACGCTCGTATCGTCTCAGCTCTTAAACGGTTTCAGCGTGGCCACGACGCCGGCAGATCAGATCCCGGTCTGGGATTTCGGCTTCGCCACCGTCCGGATGATCGGCTATCAGGGACAGGTGATCGCAGCCATGATGGCAGGCTTCGTCCTGGTCTATCTGGAGCGGTTCTTCCGGAAACACTGTCCGGCAGTCATCAGCATGATCGTGGTGCCGTTCTGCTCTCTGGTACCGGCAGTCTTTATCGCCCATATGGTCGTCGGCCCCATCGGCTGGGCCATCGGAAACGCCATCGGCGACGTGGTTTATGCAGGCCTTACTTCCAACTTCCGTTTCGTGTTCGCCGGCATTTTCGGGCTCTTTTATGCGCCGGTGGTTATGACCGGCCTGCATCATATGACGAATGCCATTGATTCCCAGCTTGTGACAAGCACAGGCGGTACGATGTTATGGCCGATGATCGCCTTAAGCAACATCGCCCAGGGCTCCAGCGTCCTTGCCATGAGCGTGCTCCAGAAGAAAAACGAGCGCGCCGAGCAGGTGAACGTGCCGGCGTTGATTTCCTGTTACCTTGGCGTCACGGAGCCGGCGCTTTTCGGCGTCAACTTAAAATACGGCTTCCCGCTCATCTGCGGCATGATCGGATCGGCATGTGCGGCCCTGATTTCCGTGGGCTTCGGCGTACAGGCCACCAGCATCGGCGTCGGCGGCCTGCCGGGAATCCTGTCCATTTTCCCGCAGTATTATCTGGTGTTCCTGGCAGCCATGGCGGTTGCCGTTGTGGTGCCGTTTGCGCTGACGTTTGCAGTCGGAAGCAGAAAGCTGTCGGCGGAGGAACGAGGGCTTCTTAAGGCAGAGCCGGTGGAAGCGCCGAAGGCGGAAGCTGTGAAAGAAGAAACGGCAGAAGAAACGGCGGAAACAGAGACGAAGGCCGATGGAAACGGCCATGCCTTAAAGGCATACTTAAGCGGCCGCGCCATTCCCCTTGAGGAAGTGCCGGACGAGGTGTTCTCCCAGCATGTGATGGGCGACGGTCTGGCTATCGAGCCGGAGAATGAAACCGTCGTGGCCCCGGCCGACGGGACGGTCAGCGCCGTCATGGAGGACTCCCGCCATGCATGCGGGCTCACGCTGGCAAACGGCGTGGAGGTGCTGATCCATGTGGGCATCGACACGGTAAATATGAACGGCGACGGCTTTGAGCTTTTCGTAAAAGAAGGCGATACGGTTCGCTGCGGCCAGCCGTTGATCCGTTTTAACAAGGCGAAAATCCTGGCGGCAGGCCATCCGGCGACGACGGTGTTCGTGGTGACGGATGAGGGCGATGCCTCCGGGTTCCGGTTCATGACCGGCATGGAGACGAAGGCAGGCAGCACGGATATTGTATCGTATGAGTAGGAGGGACGTGTGAGCGTGGCAGATTTTAAAAAGAGTGTGGTGTACCAGATCTACCCGAAGTCGTTCAGCGACAGCAACGGGGACGGCTGGGGAGATTTGAAAGGCGTTACATCGAAGTTGGACTACATTAAAGAGCTGGGCGCCGATTATATCTGGCTGACGCCGTTTTTCGTGTCGCCCCAGAACGACAACGGCTACGACGTGGAGGACTATTATAACATCGATCCGCGGTACGGTACCATGGAAGATTTTGAAGAGCTGGCGGCGGAGGCGGAAAAACGCGGGATCCGCCTGATGCTCGACATGGTGTTCAACCATACGTCGAGCCGCCATGAGTGGTTTCAAAAGGCGCTGGCCGGCGATGAAAAGTATAAAAATTTCTATATTTTCCGTAAAGGAAAGGCGCCGGGCGTGCCGCCTACCAACTGGGAGAGCAAGTTCGGCGGCAATGTGTGGGAGTACGTCGAGCAGTTTGACGAATACTATCTCCATCTGTTCGACGTGTCCCAGCCGGATCTCAACTGGGACAACGAGGAAGTCAGGAAGGAAATGCAGAAGATTGTCCGCTTCTGGATGGAAAAGGGCGTCAAGGGCTTCCGGTTCGACGTGGTGAATTTAATCAGCAAGAGTGTATTCGAGGATGATTATGAGGGCGACGGCCGCCGGTTCTACACCGACGGGCCAAACATCCACAAATACCTTCAGGAGCTGAACGCGGCCACCTTCGGCACCGACGCCGAAATCATCACAGTCGGCGAGATGTCCAGCACGTCCATGGAAAACTGCTATCAGTATGCTGGCGGGGACGGAAAGGAGCTGTCCATGGTCTTTTCCTTCCATCATTTGAAGGTGGATTTCATGGGCAATGAAAAGTGGGTGCTGGTTCCGGCGGATTTCCAGAAATTAAAGGATCTTCTCTTTGGCTGGCAGAAGGGGATGCAGGAGCATGACGCATGGAACGCCGTGTTCTGGTGCAACCACGACCAGCCGCGGGTGGTGTCCCGGTTCGGAAGCGAGGGGAAATACTGGAAGGAGTCGGCGAAAATGCTGGCGACGATGATCCATCTCCTTCGCGGCACGCCGTACATCTACCAGGGCGAGGAGCTGGGCATGACGAATGCCGGATTTACGGACATTTCCCAGTACCGGGATGTGGAAAGCCTGAACCATTTCCGGATCCTTCAGGAGAAAGGGCTCACGGAACAGGACGCCTACCGGATTCTCCAGATCCACTCCAGAGACAACAGCCGCACGCCGGTTCAGTGGAATGCCGGAAGAAACGGCGGGTTCACCGACGGCACGCCGTGGATTTCGGTCAATGAAAACTGCGGTAAAATCAATGCAGAAACAGAACTTTTGGATGGAGATTCCATCTTCCATTATTATAAAAAGCTGGTACAATTAAGGAAGGAGCTCGATGTGATCGCATATGGGAAGATTGAGGCCCTGGCGGAGCGCCATCCTGCGGTGTTTGCATACAGGCGGGTGTATGGCGGGGAAGAGCTTCTGGTTGTCAACAATTTCTATGGCCGCGATGCGGCGTGGGAGTCGGGGCTGGATCTTTCAGGATTTGAGAAAATTCTTGGAAATTATGACGGGATTACAGAAGAAGACGGGAAGTTCTCCCTGCGTCCCTATGAGACGGCCGTATTCTATCACCACAGGAAAAATTAACGTGTAAAAACGGCAGCCGGCGGGCCGTACAGGGAATCTGCCGTCCGCAGGGCCGCCGTAAAAATAAGAAAAAAGGAGAAGAAAGCGATGAAAACATTTCAGTATGTCATTAAAGATGAGGTAGGAATCCATGCAAGACCGGCAGGCCTTCTTGTAAAGGAAGCAAAGAAGTTCCAGTCGAAGATTACCCTGGAGGGGAACGGAAAGAAATCCGATGCCGGGAAGTTAATGGCAATCATGAGCATGGGCATCAAAAAAGGCATGGAAGTCACCATTGCCGCAGAGGGCGAGGACGAGGAGCAGGCCATCGAGGCCATGAAGGCATTTTTGGAGGCGAATCTGTAATCTGCGCGCCGGCGGAAAGGGATGGAATTATGGTAACATATGTGGGGAAATCAATCCTTAAGGGGATTGCCGTCGGACGGCTTCTGTTCTACGCAAAAGAGGAGCAGATGGTGCAGAGACGGAGCGTAGACGACGTGGAGGCAGAGCTCCTGCGCTATGAAAAAGCCAGGGCAGAGGCGATGGCAGAACTTTCGGCTCTCTATGAGAAGGCGCTCAAAGAGGTCGGGGAGGTCAACGCTGCGATTTTCGAGGTGCAGTCCATGATGCTGGAGGACGACGATTTCAACGATGCCGCCCGGAACCTGATGGAATCCCAGAAGGTCAACGCCGAGTACGCGGCAGCCGTCACGGGGGATAATTTTGCAAAAATGTTTTCCGAGATGGAGGACGAGTATTTTAAGGCCAGGTCGGCCGATGTGAAGGACGTTTCGGAGCGGGTTGTAAAGCTGCTCCATGGGAAAGGGACGGTCTGGGAAATCGGCGACGAGCCGGTGATCCTGGCGGCAAAAGACCTGGCGCCCAGCGAGACCGTACAGATGGACAAGACGAAGCTTTTAGGCTTTGTCACGGAGCTTGGCTCCTCCAATTCCCATACGGCGATCCTGGCCCGCACCATGAACATACCGGCTCTGATCGGAGTCCCGGTCAGGGAAGACATGAACGGGAAAATGGCCATCATCGACGGCGAGCAGGGGATTTTCTATGTGGATCCGGACGAGGAAACGCTCTCGGCCTATCAGGAAAAGCTTAAGGAGCAGGAGCGGAAGAGAAAGCTTCTGGCAGAGCTTAAGGGTAAGGAAAATGTGACCCTTGACGGGAAGAAGATTGAACTTTACGCCAACATCGGCAGCATCGGCGACACGGCGAAGGCCCTCGCCAACGATGCAGGGGGAATCGGGCTGTTCCGAAGTGAGTTTTTATATCTGGAAAAAAGCGACTATCCCACGGAGGAAGAGCAGTTCCAGGCATATAAGGCTGTGGCGGAGACCATGGCCGGCAAGAAGGTTGTTATCCGGACGCTGGACATCGGCGCCGACAAGCAGGTGGAGTATTTCGGCCTCGATCATGAGGAAAATCCGGCCATGGGCCTTCGGGCCATCCGGATCTGTCTGACGCGGCCGGAGATTTTTAAGACGCAGCTTCGTGCGCTTTTGCGTGCCAGCGCCTACGGGAATCTGGCGATCATGTACCCGATGATTATTTCCGTGGACGAGGTGCGGCGAATCAAGGCCATCGTGGAGGAGACAAAGCAGGAAATGAAGGAAGCCGGGATTCCATACGGTGAGTTTGAGCAGGGGATCATGATCGAGACGCCGGCGGCCGTGATGATGAGCGATTTGCTGGCAAAGGAAGTGGATTTCTTCAGCATCGGGACGAATGACCTGACCCAGTACACGCTGGCCATCGACAGGCAGAACTCCAAACTGGATGAATTTTACGATCCCCATCATCCGGCCGTGCTGCGGATGATCCGGATGGTTGTGGAAAACGGTCATAAAGAGGGCTGCTGGGTCGGAATCTGCGGCGAGCTCGGCGCAGATGAGACGCTGACGGAGACCTTCCTGAAAATGGGGCTTGACGAGCTTTCCGTCTCGCCGTCCAGCATCCTGCCGATCCGGAAAATCGTCCGGGAGACGACGGTCGGAGAGGACATTTTATAAAGAAACGGATGAGGTGACAGGCGCTCTCCTGTACCGGGAGAGCGCCGTGTTTTCGGCGGTATTTTGACATAGAAAGAAAGAACGGGAAAAAGGCAAAAAAATCCTTGACAGGATTCAGGTCTTGTTATATAATAATCCCTGTCGTTCAGAGATATTCCTCGATAGCTCAGTCGGTAGAGCACGCGGCTGTTAACCGCGCTGTCGTAGGTTCGAGTCCTACTCGGGGAGTTTTTATTTTACTTAAAATGTATGTTTTGGCCGTCTGGATGCAGAACTGCGGACAGGCAGAGGTCAGGAAGCACAGGGTAAAATAAATGCGGGGCCCCATGGTCAAGCGGTTAAGACATCGCCCTTTCACGGCGGTAACAGGGGTCCGAATCCCCTTGGGGTCACTCATCGGAGTTATCTGCTTCGCTGAAAGAAAGTTTTTGATTTTGGACCTTTAGCTCAGTTGGTTAGAGCAACCGGCTCATAACCGGTCGGTCCTGGGTTCGAGTCCCCGAAGGTCCACTAGCCCTGAACAAAGGTACAAAATAAATTGAATACGGCCCGGTGGCTCAGCTGGTTAGAGCGCCGCCCTGTCACGGCGGAGGTCGTGGGTTCGAATCCCATCCGGGTCGGTTCCATTCTGTTTTGCGGGATGGCAGATGATTTAAAATTACATAATATGGGGTGTTAGCTCAGCTGGGAGAGCATCTGCCTTACAAGCAGAGGGTCATAGGTTCGAGCCCTATACGCCCCATTTGATAACAGAAATGTTATCAGGTTTGCCGGTGTGGCGGAATAGGCAGACGCAAGGGACTTAAAATCCCTCGGGGGCAACCCCGTACCGGTTCAAGTCCGGTCACCGGCATGAAAAGGAGCTTGTGTTTACAGGCTCCTTTTGCATTATATGGCATGGTTTTTGGACGGTGTTTCCGTTTGACAAAAGAGAGAAATTAACATATAATATACTTAACAAGACAGCCAGTAAGGGAGGTCAAGGCTCCCCGCCCTGGTGAATAAGTTTTAAGCTAAGAAATAGCTGCCTACTTTTTTCCAGAGAGCAGGGCGGCTATTTCTTATGTGTCAGGTTCAGAATTGCAACGATCAGCATGGCAACGCCTAAGATGATTTGAAATTCTTCGTATGTACTCATAAGCATCCCCTCCTGTGCAAGACTCAGGACAGGGAACCGCAGCCGCCCTACCGGCTGCCCAGGTAAGTATATGATATTGTCATGGCGGAGGCCTCTGCGTTCGGCAGAGGCCGATTTCTATTCTACAAAAGATCAGAAATACAGATTTTTAAGTCTGAGTAATAGATAGCCGCGGGTACTGGATCATCAAAAGAATAGCTGGCAGAATTTCCATGTTCAAAATCATAAACCATCACATTTTTTGTAGTTGGATTTATGATCCAGTATTCGCGGACGCCATACTTCTGATAGAGCCATAATTTTTTTAAATAGTCATGGCTTTGCGTACTGGGAGAAGTGACCTCGATGATCCAGTCCGGGGCTCCGGAGCAGCCGCGGCCGGTCAGTTTATTCTTGTCACAGATGACGGAGATGTCCGGCTCCACCCAGTTCGTGTCCCTGGAATCCAGATTGACGGCAAAAGGCGCAGGGTAGACTTTGCAGTTCCCGCCTCTGGATTTGAGGTAATGATAAATGACAGCATTCATCGCACTGATGATTTCCTGATGGATTCGGCTCGGCGGAGCCATATCATAGAGCTGGCCGTCAATGAGTTCAGCCCGGCGGCTTTCCGGAAGGCCCCAGTAATCCTCGGATGTATATAGGCGTTCTTTTGGTAATGGCATACGCGATACCTCCTTGTTTCTTGAATGCTTCGGCAAGCTATCCCCATTGTATCATGTCCGCTGCGCGGCCATGAGCCTCCGGCGGATTTTAGCGCCCGGGTTTTTGCGGTGAACGCAAAAACCGGCATGCGCAGATACAATAACCGCTTTGCGGTTATTGTATCATACTCCGCATATGCGTGTCAAAACATGCCCCGCACAAAAAGGGCTGCGGAAACGCCCACCTTAGCATCTTCCGCAGCCCCAATCGATTTCCAAAAACAACTCTAAATCAGCCCATCAAGCTCCGTATATTCCATTCCAAAGCTCACAGCCACATTTTCACACGTCAGCTTGCCGTCGTAGGTGTTGACGCCGGACTTCATAACCGGATTCTTTCTGCATGCATCCTCCAGGCCATGGGCAGCGATCTCCAGGCCGTAGCGCAGCGTGGCGTTTGTGAGGGCGATGGTGGAGGTTCTGGGGACGGCGCCCGGCATGTTGCCGACGCAGTAATGGACGATGCCGTCCACCGTGAAAATCGGATCGTCGTGGTACGTGACCTTGGTGGTCTCACAGCAGCCGCCCTGGTCAACAGCCACGTCGACGATGACGCTTCCCGGCTTCATTTCCTTTAAATACTCCCGCTTCATGAGCTTCGGCGCGGCCTTTCCGGGAATCAGGACAGCGCCCACCACCAGGTCGGCGTCTTTTACGGCGTGCTCGATGTTGGCGTCGTTGCTGACGAGGGTCTGGATCCTGGCGCCGAAAATATCGTCCAGGTAGGCAAGGCGCGGAAGGCTGATGTCAAGAACCGTCACGTTGGCGCCCATGCCCACGGCGATCTTGCAGGCGTTCGTCCCCACAGAGCCGCCGCCTAAGATCACGACGTTGGCTTTCGGAGTGCCGGGGACGCCGGCTAAAAGGACGCCGGAGCCGCCGAAGGTCTTTTCCAAATATTTGGCACCTTCCTGGACGCTTAAGCGGCCTGCGATCTGGCTCATGGGCGCGAGGAGCGGGATACTGCCGTCAGTCTCAATTAACGTCTCGTAGGCGAAGCCCCTCATGCCGGAAGCCAGCATGGCATCGGTGAGCGGCTTGTCGGCAGCCAGATGCAGGTAGGTGTAAAGGATCAGATCTCTGCGGAAATACTGGTATTCTTCGGGGAGCGGTTCCTTCACCTTTACCATCATGTCCACGTTGTCCCAGACCTCTTTTGCCGATCCGATGAGCTTTGCGCCGGCTTTTTCATATTCGGCATCGGTAAAGCCGGAACCCAGGCCTGCGCCGGCCTCGATCCAGACCTCATGGCCGGCATTTTTATAGCTCTTTGCATTGGACGGCGTCAGGCCCACGCGGTATTCTCTGTTCTTGATTTCCTTCACGCATCCGATTTTCATGACAGAACCTCCTTACTGTTAGAATTTTGTTTTTGAGGAATGATTGATTGGACAAATTTATTATACTGCTTTTGAATTGTTGTTACAATAATAAACAGAGCTGTCCGAAAACTTTTTTTGGATGAATTTTTTGTGGATTCACCTGTATTTATGGGAATTGCATCGTGATATAACCTGAAAACATATCTGGCATGAAAAAGTTTTACTTGCATTTTTGAGAATCATGTGTATAATAAAACTAACATTTTGGGAAAGGAGAACGCAGATTATGATCGCAGGGCGTGCTTTTGACCTGGTACTATCCGCAGTCGTGATTCGAATTATCGTCAGCATTATCGTCGTGTGCGAGAATGCTTATTTGCGTTATGCTGAACCCAAGGTGATTCCATCCATGACATGCTGATCGGAAACAAAGAAAGAGTATGTTGGGAACCCCACAGCACAACGCTGCGGGGTTCTTTTTGTAGCACAAGCCAAATATGCGCTGCAAAAGCCCCCGGACGGCGTGGGACAGAAAACAGCGAGGAGAGAAGAATATGAAAATGAATGGTGCAAGAATCCTGGTGGAGGAGCTGATCCGCCAGGGGACAGAGGTGATCTTCGGATATCCGGGCGGCTCCGTCTTAAATATTTACGATGAGCTTTATCTGGCTTCGGACAGGATCCGCCACGTTTTAAGCGCCCATGAGCAGGGGGCGGCCCATGCGGCCGACGGCTATGCCAGGGCCAGCGGGAAGACCGGCGTCGTCCTTGCCACCAGCGGCCCGGGAGCCACGAACCTGGTGACGGGGATCGCAAACGCATATCTCGATTCCGTCCCGATGGTGGCCGTGACGGGCAACGTGGCCGTGAATAATCTGGGAAAAGACTCCTTTCAGGAGGTGGATATCGTCGGTGTCACGCAGCCTGTGGTAAAACATAATTTTATGGTGCGCGACGTGAGCGAACTCCAGAAGACGATCAAAGAGGCCTTTGCCATTGCAAACGCCGGAAGGAAAGGCCCCGTCCTCATCGACATCCCGAAAAACGTCCAGATCGACGAGTGGGAGTACGATGAAAACATGGAAGAGCCCCACGTGGGGAAGAAGACGGAATGCGGGAAAAACGACATTTCGGAAGTCCTGGAGATGATAAAGAAGGCGGAGCGGCCGTTCATCTATGCCGGCGGCGGCGTTCTGGCTTCCGGCGCGGAGGAGGAAGTCCTGGAGCTTTCCAGACGGATTGACGCCCCTGTGGGCCTCAGCATGATGGGAATCACGGCGATTCCGGCCTCTTATCCATTGAATCTCGGCATGTGCGGCATGCATGGACGGTACGCCTCCATCATGGCACAGTCGGACTGTGATCTTTTGATCGCCGTCGGCGTCCGGTTTTCCGACCGGGCCACAGGCGATGTGGACGAATATACGAAAAAGTGCATGACCGTGCATATCGACATCGACCGGGCGGAAATCGGGAAAAATGTAAGCCCGGATGTGAGCCTCTGGGGCGATGTAAAGGAAATCCTGACAAAGCTCTTAAAGGAAGTGCCGGCCTGCACTCATCCGGAGTGGCGGAAAAAGGTCGAAGAATATAAGAATGCTGACGTGCTGCCTCATGACAGTGCTTTCAGCCCGTCTGCCATCATCGGCGAGGTGAAGAACCACTGCCGCCCGGAGACCATCGTGGCGACGGACGTGGGCCAGCATCAGATGTGGACCGTCCAGCACTTCCCCTTCGAGAAGCCGAGGACGCTTTTAACCTCCGGCGGATTGGGAACCATGGGCTACGGCATGGGCGCTGCCATCGGCGGCTGCATCGCCTGCGGCAGGAAGCGCACCGTCCTCTTTACCGGCGACGGCAGCTTCGGCATGAATTTAAACGAGATGGCGACGGCTGTGAGCCAGAACCTGCCTCTCACGATTATCGTCATGAACAACGACGTGCTCGGCATGGTAAGGCAGTGGCAGGGGATTTTCTACGGCGGCCGGTACTCCCAGACGACCCTTGATAGGAAGACGGATTTTGCGGCCCTGTCCCGTGCTTTTGGTGCAAAGGGCTTTACGGCCTTTACGATGAACGATTTAAAGGATGCGCTGCGGGAGGCCGACGGAAGCGACGGGCCGGTTCTCATCGACTGCCACATCGGCATGGATGAGAAGGTGCTGCCGATGATCCCGCCGGGACGTTCCGCAAAGGATATCATTGTGAAAGGATAAGGGCATATGGAAGAGAGATTTGCAGTAGGGCTGATTGTCAACAATAAATTCGGCGTTCTGAACCGGATTGCCGGGCTTTACGCCAAGCGGTGCTATAACATCGACGCCCTTTCCGTTGGGACGACGGAAAATCCGGAGTATTCCAGAATGACCATCGTCTCCACAGGGGATGAATATATGAAAGAACAGGTGGTGCGCCAGTTAGAAAAGCTCATCGACGTGAAAGCGGTCATGCTTTTAGAGGCGGCAGACGCCGAGTTTGCACAGCACATGTTCATAAAAATGCACCTGACCGGAACCCAGCGCGGTTCCTCCAAGCATCAGGTTTTGGATCTCATCAACCAGTACGGCGGAAAGGTCGTGGATTTCGGCGAGGAACACCTGACGGCCGAAATCACGGGGACGCTGGAGAAGGTGGAGTCCTTCATCGAGAAGGTCAGGGGCTTTGGAATTTTGGAACTCAGCCGTTCGGGAGACATTGCCATCGGCTTAGGGATAGAAAACACGCTTCGCGCGGAGTAAATTTTATTGAATAAAAGGAGAAAAAAACTATGGCAACGATGTACTATGAAAGAGACTGCAACCTTGGACTTTTAGACGGAAAGAAAGTGGCTGTCATCGGCTACGGCTCCCAGGGCCATGCCCATGCGTTAAACTTAAGAGACTCCGGCGTGGACGTTGTCGTGGGCCTTTATGAGGGCTCCAAGTCCGCAGTGAAGGCAAAAGAAGACGGCTTTACGGTTATGAATACGGCGGACGCTGTGAAGGCATCCGATATCATTATGATTCTTGTAAACGACGAGAAGCAGGCTGCTTTGTACCAGAAGGACATCAAGGAAAACCTGTCCGAGGGAAAGACCCTCTGCTTTGCACACGGCTTCAACATCCACTTTAAGCAGATCATCCCGCCGGCAGACGTAAACGTCATCATGATCGCGCCGAAGGGCCCGGGCCACACCGTCCGCTCCCAGTACGTTTCCGGAAAGGGCGTTCCCTGCCTTGTTGCCGTTTATCAGGATCCGTCCGGAAATTCCATGGAGGTTGCAAAGGCTTATGCGGCAGGCATCGGCGGCGCAAGAGGCGGAATCCTTGAGACGACATTTAAAGAGGAGACCGAGACAGACCTCTTCGGCGAGCAGGCCGTTCTCTGCGGCGGCGTGACGGCCCTGATGGAAGCCGGCTTCAACACGCTTGTGGAGGCAGGCTACAAGCCGGAGAACGCATATTTCGAGTGCATCCATGAGATGAAGCTGATTGTCGATCTGATCTTCAACGCCGGCTTCGAGGGCATGCGCTATTCCATCTCCGATACGGCTGAATTCGGCGACTACGAGACCGGCTCCAGAATCATTAATGACGCTGTAAAGCAGGAGATGAAGCAGGTATTAAAGGAAATCCAGGACGGCAGCTTTGCGAAGAAGTGGATTCTGGAAAACCAGGTGGGACGGACGACCTTCAACGCCAAGAGAGAGGCATCCGCCAACACGCTGGCTGCTAAGACAGGACGCGAGCTCCGCGCAAAGATGGGCTGGAAGCAGACCCAGGATCTTGACGAAGCAAAATAATAAAGCAGGAGAGAAGAGGGCCGGCCGGCAGGATTCCATCACGGGTTCTGCCGGGACACGGCCCTTTGGAGGTGGATTATGAGATCGGATCAGGTAAAAAAAGGCGTGGAACATGCGCCGCACCGCTCGCTTCTTAAAGCGGACGGATACAACGACGAACAGCTTAAGAGGCCTTTTATCGGCATCGTCAATTCCTTCAACGAGGTTGCGCCGGGCCACATCCATTTGCAGACCATCGCCAGGGCCGTAAAGGACGGCGTGCTGGCGGCCGGCGGCACGCCTATGGAGTTCAACACCATCGGCGTCTGCGACGGCATCGCCATGGGACACGAGGGCATGCGGTTCTCCTTAAGCTCCAGGGAGCTGATCGCCGATACCATCGAGTGCATGGTGACGGGGCACTGCTTTGACGCCCTGGTGTTCATTCCAAACTGTGACAAAATTGTGCCGGGAATGTTGATGGCGGCGCTGCGGCTCAACCTGCCCTGCGTGTTCGTGTCCGGCGGGCCCATGCTGTCCATTGATAAGAGAGATCTGAACTCTGTTTTTGAGGCCGTCGGAGCCAGGAAAGCAGGGCTCATTGACGACGAGGAGCTGGCGGAAATCGAGGGTTCAAGCTGTCCCGGCTGCGGCTCCTGCTCCGGCATGTTTACGGCAAACTCCATGAACTGCCTGACGGAGGTTCTTGGCCTCGGACTTCCCGGAAACGGGACGATCCCGGCAGTTTACGGCGAGCGGATCCGTCTTGCGAAGACGGCTGGAATGCTGGTGATGAAGGTGCTGGAACAGAATTTAAGGCCGCGGGATATTGTGACGGAAAAGGCTTTTGAGAATGCGCTGACGACAGACATGGCCCTTGGCTGTTCCACCAACTCGGCGCTCCATCTCTTAGCCATTGCCCACGAGGCGGGCATTAACCTTGACCTTCACATGATCAACGAGATCAGCGAGCGGACGCCGAACCTCTGTCATCTGGCTCCGGCCGGACATCACCACATGCAGGATCTCTTAAAGGCAGGCGGCATTCAGGCTGTCATGAAAGAGCTTTACGACGCCGGCATGCTGCACGGCGACTGCATGACTGTCACGGGAAAGACCGTGGCAGAGGCCGTGGAGAAGGCGGAAAACAGGGACAAAGAGGTGATCCGCCCCATCGACAACCCGTATTCCAAAACAGGCGGGCTTGCCGTCCTGTTCGGAAATCTGGCTCCCAACGGCGCCATTGTAAAGCGGTCGGCCGTGAAGCCGGAGATGCTTAAGAACACCGGCACAGCCAGGTGCTTTGATTCCGAGGAAGAAGCCATCGCGGCCATTTACGACGGGAAAATCGTCCCGGGAGACGTGGTGATTATCCGCTATGAGGGGCCGTCTGGCGGCCCGGGCATGCGGGAGATGTTGTCGCCCACGTCAGCCATCGTCGGCATGAAGCTTGACACCACCGTGGCGCTTCTCACCGACGGGCGGTTCTCCGGCGCTTCCTGCGGCGCGGCCATCGGCCATATTTCCCCGGAGGCGGCAGCCGGCGGCCCCATCGCCTATGTGAAGGACGGAGATAAGATCCAGATCGATATCCCCAATTACAGCTTAATGCTTCTTGTTTCCAACGAGGAGATGGAGGAGCGGAAGAAGACTATGAAATTAAAGGAGCCGAAAGAGCTTACCGGGTATCTCAAACGGTATGCGCGGATGGTTTCCTCTGCGGATAAGGGAGCCATTGTAGAATAGCATGAATCATATTGTTTCCAATCTTCTTGTTTACGGCTCGCTGCCGGAGGACTCGATCCTCTGGCAGCTTTCCGAAATCTGTGCCGCCCTGGAAAACGGGACGGAGAAAAAGGACGTCTTAAGGCGCCGGGTATTTGAGCAGGTAAAGCGGATCCTCATGCTGGGGACGGAATATGCCTTCGACAAAAATCTCTGGCACAACTATCTGACCTTCCTCTTAATCACGAATGAAAACCCCTTTAGCCTCGTGTGCGAAAAGATGGGAGCGAAGGAAGGCACCGTCAACTCCTTTGTAAAGACGGATTTTAAGATGTTCCGGGCGCTGTTTGACTATGATTTTGGCCGCCTGGAGACGGAGCTGGAGACGGATTGCTTTACGAAGCTCTGCCATTATCAGGCCATCGAGAAAAAAGAGCTGATGTACAACCGGAATGTCAGCGAGAAGGTGCGGGGCTTAAGTGAAAAGCTGGAAAAGGCAGCAGATGAGGAAGAATTTTTCGATCTGGTGACCGGGTTTTATAAGGACTACGGCGTCGGCATGTTCGGCCTCAATAAGGCGTTCCGGATTGCGGAAAACGGAGATGGAACCGTCCGCTTCCTGCCGGTCAACAACATGGATGCCGTGCTTTTGGACGATCTGATCGGCTATGAGACCCAGAAGGCGCGGCTCGTGGAGAATACGCGTGCCTTTGTCGAGGGGCGGACGGCCAACAATGTGCTGTTGTTCGGCGACAGCGGCACCGGCAAATCCACCAGCATCAAGGCCGTCGTCAATGAGTTCTACCCGATGGGCCTGCGGATGATTGAGATTTACAAGCACCAGTTCAAAGACCTGTCGGCCATCATCGGCCAGATCAAGAACCGCAACTATCGCTTCATTATCTATATGGATGATCTGTCCTTTGAGGAGTTTGAGATTGAGTACAAGTTCTTAAAGGCCGTCATCGAGGGCGGCGTGGAGACGAAGCCGGACAACATCCTGATCTATGCCACGTCGAACCGCAGGCATTTAATCCGTGAGACCTTTAAAGACAGGGACGACATGGAACATGGAGAAGACCTGCACCGCTCCGATACTTTGGAGGAGAAGCTTTCCCTTGTGAACCGGTTCGGCCTTACGATTTTCTTTGCAAAGCCAAACCGTACCGATTTCTACGACATGGCCGTGAAGCTTGCAAGGCGGGCTGGGATAACGGAGGAAGAAATTTCCGACGAGGAGATCTGCCATGAGGCAAACAAGTTTGAGATGCGCGGCGGCGGCCTGTCCGGGCGGACGGCGCAGCAGTTTGTGAATGCCTTAGGCGGAAAAAGATAAAGGAAAAGAAGCAGCGCCTTTCCCGCGGCATCTGCCGCAGGAGAGACACTGCTCCTTTTTTGTTACCAGATCTTCGGCCTTTCTTCCGGGGCGACGTACATGCCGTCGCCTTCTTTGATCCCGAAGGCCTCATAGAAGCCGTCTGTCGCGGAGAGGACGGCATTGACACGGATTTTCGGCTGTGCATGGGTATTGACTGCCATGTTGGCGGCCAGGGCTTCGTCCCGTATTTTCTGAGCCCAGAGACCGGCATAAGCCGTGTACATTTCTTTCAAATCATATCCCTCGTTCTCTGCAATTTCCGTGATGCAGGAGACGGCACCAAGATCGGCAATGTTTTCGGAAAGCGTCTGCGTCCCGTTTACGGGGATCCCCTGAACCTCCATGGCGCCATAGTAGTCCACGACTTTTCCGGAAAGCTCCATAAACTTTTCCCTGTCCTCATCCGTCCACCAGTTGCGGATATTTCCGTTTTCATCATACTGGGAGCCGTTGTCATCGAAGGCGTGAGTGATCTCATGGGCGACTACCATGCCGATGCGCCCAAGGTTTTCGGCGCCGGAGGCCTTGGGGCTGTAAAACGGATCCTGGAGGATGCCGGCCAGAAACGTGATGCTGTTGCTGTCAGGCGAATAATAGGCATTGACCGACTGGGGCGTCATCACCCAGAGGGCTTTGTTGACGGGCTCGTCTTTTGAGGAGAAGTTATAGTCGATATCAGCCTTTTGGTAAGCCAGATGGTTTTCCACATAGAGGCCGCCGTCTTCCGGGCGGGTCAGGGAAATGGGATGAAGATCCTGGGGCCAGACTTCCGGCATGCCGATCTGAACATCCAGCGTATCCAGCTTTTTTATGGCCTCGGCACGGGTCTCTTGGCTCATCCAGTCCATATTTTGAAGCCTGCTTCGGAATACCGCTACAACCTGGCTTACGATTTTTTCGATATCTTCCGTTGTTTCCGGTGCAAAATACTCTTCACAGTACAGACGGCCGCATTCAAAACCGAGAGTTTCCTGAACCTGTTCGGAGACGATAGTCTCAAAGGGTTTGGCAGTTTCCAATCCTTGAATGGCGGTGTTATAGGACATGCGGGCATCGAAGGAGGCAATGTCCATGTAGGGGGCAAGGTCGTTGTGGACAGTGATTTTTACATATTCCTTTAAGAGCGGGAGATTTTCTTCGGTCAGCCAGGAGGCCGTCTTTCGGGCAAGCTCCGTATCCAAGACGATGAGCATTTCGTCCGGCCGTATTCCGTAGATATCCGTCAGGGTTTCCATGGAAATCTTGCCGTTAAACAGCTCTTCCAGGTCAGAGGCTTCAAAGACATTGTATGTTAAGCTGGCATCATACAGTTCCGCTGCCGTCAGGGATACGGAAGCCCAATCCTTCATCATATCTGAAGTTCTCTTAACTGAGGCGGCCGCGTCCTCTTCTGACATCCCTTCGATTTGGCAGAGCTCTTCCAGATAGGCGAGGTATGCGCTGTTCTGTGCCTGTACCTGTTCGTCTTCTGAAAACCATTCCTCCCTGCTCAAATGCGTGTCGGAATTTAAAAGGTAAAGGACATTTTTGCCGGAATCGGCGCCGTCGACACCGTAATAGAGGCCGAACAGGCTGCCGTATCCATATTCTCTCTGGAAACGGGCGCAGACCTCGAGAAGCTCGGAAATCGTCTCTGCGGCGTCGACCTTCTCAAAAAAGGCAGAGACGGTCGGGCCGAAGCCGTTTTCGTTTCTGGTCTCCTGATCCATGGCAGTAAGATAATAGGCGGCAATGTTAGAATGATCGCTCCCGGAGACTGCATCGGGGGTTTCTGCGGCGGTTTTTATGATCTGTCCGATCCGCTCCAGGTTATCTTCTCCGAGTTTGGCAAACCAGCCCACGGAGGACTGATCCTCCGGGATTTCCCACTGGGAAAGCAGATCATGATTGACTGACTCGTAAAAGTCGTCTTCAAGAGCCGGGATTTGGCTGGCTGTGCCCGAAGAGGGAGCGGCAGCCGCTTCGGTTTCGGCCGGAGCAGATATGGATGTTTCCGGTTCCTTTGCGGGCTCCGCCGGCGCATTGGCCGCACAGCCGGTGAGGAATGCAGCAAAAAGGGCGGATATTCCGAAAAGAAGGCCTGTAAGGCGTGAAGTTTGATGAGACATGGCGGGCTCCTTTCTGATTGATAGATGGTTTTATCATATCATAAAAAATATCTTTTGCATAGGAAGCGGTTTTTCTGTTTTTGCGGCTCTCTTGTAAATTCCGCGGACATCATATATACTTTGGTTAAAGAACTGTGCCTAAAATACGGACGGAAACGGAGGAATGCGATATGCTGGAGGAATTAAAGCAGAAGGTCTATGAAGCCAATATGGAGCTTCCAAAGCGCGGGCTCATTACATACACATGGGGAAACGCAAGCGGGATCGACAGGGAGAGCGGCCTTTTCGTCATAAAGCCGAGCGGCGTGGACTATGACAGGCTGAGGCCGGAGGACATGGTCGTTATGAATCTTTCGGGAGAGCGGGTCGAGGGGCGTTTAAACCCGTCGTCTGATACGGCGACCCATCTGGAGCTGTATCGGGCGTACCCGGAAATCGGCGGAGTTGTCCATACTCACTCTCCGATGGCGACGTCCTGGGCCCAGGCCGGCCGTGGAATCCCTTGTTATGGGACGACCCATGCCGACTATTTTTACGGTGAGATTCCCTGCGCGAGGAATCTGACGGAAGAAGAAATTGAGGACGGGTATGAGCGGAATACGGGGCTTGTGATTGTCGAGACAATGGAGGGGAAAAATCCCATGCATGTGCCGGGCATCCTCTGTAAAAACCATGGGCCGTTCACCTGGGGAAAGGACGCGGCCGAGGCTGTCCACAATGCGGTGGTTCTGGAAGAGGTGGCGAAGATGGCCGTCTTTACGGAGCTGCTAAACAAAACGGTTCAGCCGGCGCCCCGGTGCCTTCAGGATAAGCATTTTATGAGAAAGCATGGGCCCAAGGCGTATTATGGGCAGGCGGATGCAGACATCGTTAAATAGGAAGAAATACGTGTGAGGAAAATCCCCGGGAGAGTGAGGAAGCTCTTTTCGAGGATTTTTCTGTGTTTTCGGAAGAACACGGGAGAATGGGAATGTGCATGAGATAGAATGTGACGAATCTATATTTATGGAAAGCAAATAAACCTGCAAAATAAGGAATATTATGCATATTTTTGAAAAAATAAAAAGGCGGAAACATTGACAGGAAAACGGTTTCGATATATAATAAAAAAGCAATTATATAGACTTTTAGGCAAACTTACAGAAATGTAAGGACGCAAAGTTAGAAGCCTTAGGTGTGGGAACCGGCATGCGGCCGATGGAAACACAAGGTAGTTCGGCTGCAGGCAGGGATTCTTGTTTGCAGTCTTTTTTTATTTCACCCAAATTAAAATTTCAATAGAAGATGCTCCGGTTTTCCTTCGGATGCCATCAATAAATTCAGTTATTCATATACTGTAAAATAATAGAACAGGGGTTCTGAGATGAATAAGGTAAATCTATTGAACGTACAGGTGAATAATGAGACGAAGCAGGAAGCTCTGGCGCATATGGCGTCGTTAATTGAAACTGGGAGATAATACTTTTGTGAGAGATAAAGAAGAAAAATTGCTTTTTATGGGAGCATCCATCGGGACAGAGGAAGCTGTTTCATATGCCAGGGAACAAGGGGTTTATACAATTTTAACTGCACAGAATGCGCCTGAAAACGGAGAAGAAAAATTTGGTGCGGATGAATACTGGAATATTGATCTGGCAGATCTGGTTTCTTTAGAGAAAAAATGCAGGAAGGAGAAGGTGACCGGCATTTTTGCGGCGACAAGTGAATTTTGCCTGGACATGAGCGGTGAGCTGTGTAAACGTGTTGGGCTCCCCTTTTATGCCTCGGATGCAGGCTGGGCAGCTTCACGGGACAAAAGATTTTTTAAACAATGCTGTAAAGAGTGCGGATTGACAGTGCCGAAAGAATACCCTTTGGATAAGCTGGTCAGCGGTGAAGCCTCGAGCAGTATCTCCTATCCGATTGTTGTAAAGCCGGCGGACAGCTGTGCAAGGCAAGGGGTTTCCGTTTGTAAAAACAGGGATGAACTGTTGGCGGGATATCAGAAGGCCATGCAAGCCTCACCGGGAAAAAAGTGTTTGGCAGAAGAATTTGTTAAAGGGATGGAAACGACCTTTTTTTATTATCTTCAGGATGGAAAGGCCGTTTTTATTGGATGTGAGGATACCAAGTACATTGACGTTGGAGGAAATCATACATCCGGTATTTTGTTATATCCGGGAAGAGAAACAGAAAGTTTCTTGAAAAAGGATCACCATAAAATAGAAACATTGTTCCGTAAACTTTCATGCAAATGGGGAGTTGCCTTTTTGCAGGCAATTTTAAAAGATGGTGAATACTATTTTCTGGAAATGGGATATCGTCTGGACGCCGTTTATTCGTGGAGTATTTTAGCTTCGCTCACTGGATTTCATTCAGTACGGTATATGGTTGATTTGGCACGAGGGAAAGTTGGAACCAGCAGTTCTTTGAAGGAGCGTACAGCGATTCTCATGTCAAAAAAAGAGATAGGCGTCATGTATTTAATTTGGGCGAAGGCTGGCCGGGTCGATAAAGTTATTGGGCTGGAAACAGTGAGAAGCATGCCGGGAGTTTCAGTCCTTTTGGAACGCTACGGAGAGGGAGACTTCATTGAAAACAGTGCTTCTATGCGTCAGATCGCATATCAGATCAGTATTTTATCCGGAGATATGAAGGAGATTGCAGAGAAGATAAAGATAATCAACAACGTTTTACAGATGTATGACGAGAACGGAGAGAATCTGCTGTTGCCATTCCAGGCTTTTGAGGAGCTGGAATTTGAAAAGGAGGAAGATTGAGATGGCTAAAAGTGAGCTGTTCCGCAGTGCAATCATTGGAGGCTATAATAAAGCCGATGTTATGGAATATGTTGGAAAACTGGAAAAAGAGATTGAACGTCTTCAGGTGCTGGAAAAAACAGCTACGGAACTGGAGCAGACTGTCAGTGGGCTTCTTGCTGAGAAGAAGACAGAACAGCTGATGGAAATTCCAGAGAAACCAGAAGTGCACGAAGAAAACGAAATCCTGTCAGAGGAACAGGAAGGGCTGGATATTCTGAAAGAAAAGGCTCAAAAATATGATGAAAGTTATGGTGCAATTAAGCAACTGCTTCTCGACTCGAGAATTGAGGCACAAGTTCTTTTGACGGATGCAAGGCAGAAGGCAGCCGGAATTATCCGGGAAGCAGAAGAACAGGCAGAGATGTTGAGGGCAGAAGCCAGAAGCAGGCTTAACCGTGAGCTCCTTCAGTTCCGTGGGAGTGCAGGGAATATACAGCAGGAACTGGAAAACATGCAGGATTGTGTACAAGTTATTTTACATCAGATTTCAGAAGAATCTGAAAAACTTATGTTGCCTTCAAAGGAGGATTCCTCAAACACAGGGGATGAACGTCTCAAGGCAGGAGAAAATGCGTCGGCTGTATTTGAGTATGCAGAAGATAAAGAAATGTTCAATACAGCTGCTGTCTGTGAGGAAGAAGCGGAAATCGATGTGGAGCCTGAAAAGCCAGATGTCGATGAAGAAGGGGTATCGGAAGCGGTGCAGTGATGGAGGATTTTAGAAAAGAACAAATATTGTCTGTCAGGCGGAAAAAGAAAAGGATGAGGAAAATTGTTTTGTCTGCTTTAGTCGTCTTTTTTTGCAGCTTGATTGGATTTAATTTGTATATAAATGAGTCCTTTGGAATTACATATTATACCGTTTGCTCTGAAAAAATCGGTTCTGATATACGCGCGGTTCTTCTTGCGGATCTTCACTGCAAAGAGTACGGCCATAAAAATGAAAAGCTTGTGGAGGCAATTGCCGAACAAAAGCCGGATATGATTCTGATCGCAGGAGATATGGTGAATTATGACAACCGGGATATAAGTGTTGCCGTAGAACTTTGCAGGGATTTGGTGGAAATAGCTCCGGTTTATTACTGCTATGGAAATCATGAAGCTGTACTTATGCATGGACTTCCGGAATCAGAGAGACTGGCTGTGGACGAGTATATTAGACAGACAGGCACCACTTTTTTTTATAATAATTTTATCACGGCTACGGTGAATGGGAATACCATAGAGATTGGAGGCTTTCAGGGAACATCCCATGGAGAAGGGTTTGAGGAGTGGATTAAGAATCCGCTGGAAGAATTTGAAGCCTCTGATCATTTCAAGCTGCTGATCTCTCATTTCCCAGGATTATATTATGAGGGAATAAAAGCAGATGTTAACGCAGATCTGGCAGTGGCTGCTCATTATCATGGCGGATTGATAAGACTGCCGATCTTTGGCGGACTGTATCATCCTGATGACGGCTTTTTTCCGCGATATTCCGGCGGAGAGTATCGTTTGGAACATGCAACACTCATTGTCAGCCGGGGACTTGGAGATCATGAATGGATACCGCGGATAAATAATCAGCCGGAGTTGGTTGTTATAGATATTACAGGGAAAGAGGGAATGCAGGAATGATAAATACAGAATTGATTGCGGAAGTATTATTAGGATATGTCGTCATTTTAATTCCTGCCATAGTCATATTAGGGATTGTTCTTTTGGCGGTTCTTCGTCCGGAAAAAAATCTGGCACGGACAGTTCAGGGGAATTTGAGACTGTGGCGGGGAAAGCTGCCTGTAATGATTCTGTGCGGGCTCTTGTTTTTTGCTGTATGTGCGGGGAAAGAAGTTCTTCGGCATCGTCTGGCATCTTCCGTAACCATCAATTACAATTATCCGGAGGCTTCTGTCGGTCAGAATCCTAATGGAACAAAATTTACTGCGATGAATGACATTCTTTCGGATGAGGTTATGAATGAACTGATAGCGGCATGTGGACTGGAAAATATGACTGCTGAGGAATTAAGAAAGGGATTTAAAGTTACACCGATAAATATCAACGAAGCGGTATCTCTGGAGCAGCCCTATGTAGCAACAGAGTATGTGGTACGTTACGAAGCATCTTCTGACAGACCGAATGTACGCCCGCAAAAAATCATGGAGGAATTTTCTGAAATTTACAGAGAGTTTTTTGCCAGTACATATGCCATGAATACATCTGCTTTAAACCTGGATTTTGGGCGGCTGGAGGATGTTGATTATTTGGATGTGACAACGATTCTATCTTCTATGGCGACGAACCTTCAGGTGTATTTGAGTGAATGTGGAAATGAGAACCGCAGTTTTGTTTCTGAGGCAACTGGAGAGAGCTTTTCGTCTCTAAATCAAAAGCTGAGTAATTTTATTGACATTGCCATGGAGAATTATTGGGCATTTGTTCTTAAAAATGGCATATCCAACGATAAATCACAGTATATTGGTAAATTGAATTATGATAACAGAAACCTGAACACAGATTACAGAAAGAGCCTTGCGTTATATCAGATATACCTGGAAGCAGTAGAGATGTACCAGAGGGATCTGGCGACAATTGTACTTGTGCCGACCCGGGATGAAAACGGGGAATTCTACATGTCCAGGACAAAACTGGGGGTTGATGACTTTTCTCAGGGAGCAGAAAATGCATCTGCGAATGCTTCTAATTTGGCTCTTGAAATCGAAGGGAATAACCACACAATAAGGCAGTTGCAGCAGAATAATGCAGATAATTTTATGGTTGCTGAAGCGGAGGAAATGATTGCTTCGCTTAAGACAGAACTTTCCGCGCTGTCAGAGGCTGCGGTTGAAACCATTAAGGAGTATGAAGAGAAAAGCTCCAATAATTATATTGCGATTGTTGCTCCTGAGCTGAAAGGGCAGCTCGTTTCTATTCTGATGGCGGCTGCAAAGCAGACGGTGATGTTTTTGGCTCTTGTAGTACTGCTGATACTTTTTATGCCTGAAAAGAGCGGAAGAAAAGGAAGAGAGGGGAAACGATAAAAATGAAACAATTTGATTTATTCAAATACATAAAAAAATTTCAGATCCCAATTTTCCTTTTTTCTCTAATTGCAGGGATTGCCGGCTTTGTGACATTAAGCGGGATGCAGAGCTATACAGCCAGTGCAATTATTCGATATGCAAATGCCGGAGCTGTCAATGGAGTGGCACCCGATGGTACGGAGATTGACACTACGGAAATATATTCATCCAAAGTAATTGCGGAAGCCCTGAAAAAAATGGGGTTAGAAGACAGCAATTACAGCGTTGATGACCTTCGGTCTCGCGTGACGGTGACAGCAATTCGGACGGAAGGGCAGGAAGCCATAGATGCTGCCAAAATTACGCAGGGTGAACCGATTGAGGAACTGCCCGTAGATTATGAGGTGTCCTTTACCGCAGTCAAAAAAGATGAGGGCGCGTTATCAATGGAAGAATTTGCCAGACAGTTTCTGGATCAAATGCTGGATGTATATGTTGCGTTTTATGGGGAGAAGCATATCAATACCGGAACGGCCTCAAACGACATTTCAGGACTGAATATGCAGAATTATGACTACCTGGAAATGGCGGAAATTATCAATGCTTCCATTGAAAATGCTCAGGCAAGTATTTTGCAGACAGAGAATTCTGCCGGCAATTTCCGATCTTCACGAACAGGATATTCCTTTTCTGATTTACGCAGAGAATTTAATATGTTGGATGAAGTAGAAATGTCCAATGTCTTTTCATATATTCTCGAAAATAGAGTGACAAAAAATCCTGATGTTCTGATCGCGAAGTATGAAAATCGTATTCATGAACATGAGATGAACAATGAAAACAGTGAGGAGCAGGTTGCCTATATTAACCGGATTATCGATACTTATGTAACAATGATGCGGGAGTCCGGGAATACAAACATTACATATGAATACATCCTGAATGAGGTTCATGACAGCTTTTATACAGATGAGAATGATGTTATCCAGCATGTAGATCAGACAGTGGAGTACGATCAGCTTTTGGAGAGCTACATATCCGAGAGAAGCGAGTATGAGAATGCTCTGATTGATATTGCATATTGTCAATATATTATAGATTTATATCGCGGAACGATTTCTGAAAACTCAGGCATTGCTGTTGAAACCGGAAATCTGGACGAGGCATTGGCAGAGGCCAGAGAGGATGCGGCTGCGGTGGTGGCAAATGAAGCGCAGGATCCTGCGGCAGATGCAGAAGCGCAGGAAACGGAGCAGACGCCGCTGACGGCAGAGAATGTCGTAACTGTCAGTACACCGGAGGTGCAGGAAACGGCAGATAATATGATCAGCAGCCTGGTTGAAAAACTGAATGAGCTGTATAAGGTACTGGAGACAGTCAACAGTGAGTACAATGAATACGCAGGAGCACAAAATGTCAACATGGTTGCCAGCGTTGCACTCCGGCAGGGAATCAATCTTTGGATGTACACGGTGCTGATTGTTATCGTATTCGGATTGATTGGATGCATTGGAGCGGTTGTGACGGGAAGGCTCCAGGATATTTTTGAGTGGTATGTGTATGTGGACCGGCATCTTGGAATCCCTAATCGGGCAGCCTGTGATCAGAAGATTTTGCAGTATAGCAAGAGCCTTCTGAAAGATGAGTTTGTCTGTATAGCGATCAATATCCCGTATTTGAAAGAGAAGAATCGAAAGTACGGACGTGAGAGAACGGACGCGATGATTGATGAATTCATCATGATGGTTAAAAACATTTTCTCCCATGAAGAAAAGAGCTTTTTGGGCGTTAATGGCGTTGGGCAATTTTTGGTGTTTGGCGAGGACATGACGTATAAACGCGCTTGTGCATATATGGAGCAGCTGCGCAGAAATGCGGCAGAGTATAATCGAATTGCGGATTGCCGTATTGAATATACGGCCGGTATAGCGGAAGCAGGTCGGAATGATGAATACCGCATTAAGAATCTGCTGCTTCAGGCGCTTCAGGAACCGTTAGCAAGCGCGGGCATTCAGGCCGATGGAGCGGAAACGGCAGAAGCAAAGATGCAGAAGACGGGAATGGGCAATCGTTCTGATGAAAAGACAGAAATGGAGATTACGAATGCAGATAATACGGTTTCTGCGATGAAAATGCCGGAAGAAGCAGCGGACACTGGCGAGACGCAGACGCTGCCGAATCAGACGGAGCTGATAGAACAGAAACTGGAAGAACTCCGCAAGGCCCTGGAAAAGAAATCCTGATTATATTAACTTAAGGAGATTGGGCACAGATGAATGTACGTAACATCCTGCTTTCAATTTTATACTTTTTAAGTGCGGTTCCTACCTACTATTTGTATGAAGGAAGTATCTCTATCGGCGGATTTGGATTTATGTATTGCTATCTGGCGCCCATTCCTTTTATTGTCTTAGCCTTCGGCATATTTCTGGTAAATCCGGATGTTGAGCGCATGATTCAGGTAGTAAAGATGATGCTTATATTAGCATTCCCTCTGCTTTTGACAGTGCTTTACTCTTTTTTGATCTGGATTGCCAATTTTTCTGCTTTTCGTGTTATGACGAGAGGACTGTTTTTTGTTGTCTATCAGCTGATTGCCATTGCGATGGCCGGAGCGGCCACCTACTGTTTTGGGAAAAGAGCGGTTTATTATCAGATGGCTGCCCTGTTAATTGCATTTTTGATGGTAGTATTCCCATTGATTCGTGAAGGCGGTATGGCGGAATTCCTTCGTCAGTACGTTCAGCTGATATTGAGCGGGTCAGCTGAGACGGGATATATGATGCAGACCATTGAGAGAGCTGGCTTTGCCCATGGGATAGGGATCTACATATTCTACCTGATTTTGACCTGGAAAGAAAATAAAATCAATCTTTTTCTGCTTCTTATTGCAATACCTGTGTTCCTTACCGGCTTTAAACGAAGTGCACTGGTAGGAATTTCGGTAGGGCTCACTGCATACCTGGTTGTTGCTGTTACACCCAAAGCATGGCAGGTTCGGATGGCAAAAACAATTATTATTGTAATGCTCGTCAGCGGCCTGGCTTATATTGCGGTTGTAGCGACCGGATTGCTCGGTAAGGCGGCGGAAATGATGCAGATCGATTCCATGGGACGCGTGGAGATTTATGAAAGTATGAGGCCGTATTATGAGTTTGACTTTTCTTATATGGGAAGAGGATTAGGTTATGTTTCCTATATGATTTGGAACGGTCTGATTGATGTGGGGGATGAGTTCGCCGGCGATATTCATAATGATCTGCTTCGGCAGTATATTGAGCTGGGAATGATAGGGTTTATCGTCTGGATAGTCCTGTATTTTTACTGGAGGCTGGAAATGCTGGCCAAGTCTATGGATATGAAATACAGAGCAGTTCTTCTCGCGATTTTTGCATATTGTTTTGGGTGTTATCTGACAGAAAATATGTATTACAATTTCAGAGTGAATCTTGCGATTGCGGTGGTCATATTTTCATACGCCTTTCAAAGAATGGAAGAGCATACGCCGGAGACAGGAGGGAGAGCTTGAACATAGCGTTTATTGTTTACATGGTCGGAATCGGAGGCGCGGAACGGGTTTCCGTTACTTTAGCAGAGCATTTTCGGGAAAAAGGCCATAGAGTCAGTATTCTATGTTACAGAGATGATGGTACTTACCCGGTTCATAAGTCGATCCCTGTGATCAAGCTTCCGGATGCTGCCAATCCTGTCGTGCGGCATCTGAAAAGAATTCACTTTTTTGTAAAATATGCCAGGAAAAATCAAATTGATCTTGTAATTGCATTGTTCCGTGGATTTGATTTTACGTGGATTTACAGGGGAATTTCTAAAAGCCGCCTGATTCTGTCCCAGCGAAACGATCCAAAGGCGGAGTATGATAAAAATCTGTCGGCTAAAATGCAGTGTCTTTTATTTTTCAGTGGAGCAGATGCCGTTGTCTTCCAGACAAAAGAGGAGCGGGATTACTTCAGCCGCAGAATTCGCAAAAAGGGTGTTCTGATTCCTAATCCGGTGAAGGAGTTTTTGCCGCCGCCGTACAGAGGCCCCAGGAACAAAGTCATCGTAAACTTCTGCCGTCTGGATCCTCAGAAAAATCTAAAAATATTGTTGTCTGCTTTTGGAAGAATTTGTCAGGAATTTCCTGAATATCATCTGAAGATATATGGGGAAGGGCCTCAGAAAGAAGAGCTGCTTGATTTTTTGAGAGAAAAAAAACTGGAGGGCAGAGCGGAAATTTGTCCTTTTTCGGACAATATCCACGAAGAAATCAAGGATGCGGCAATGTTTGTTTCATCCTCCAATTACGAGGGGATCTCAAATTCTATGATGGAGGCTATGGCAATGGAATTGCCTTGTATCTGTACGGACTGTCCGGCTGGCGGTGCGGGCATGGTGATTCGGAATGGAGTAAACGGGCTGTTAGTTCCTGTCGGGAATGAAGCAGCTTTAGCAGCGGCGATGAAAAAGCTTTTGTCAGAACCGGACTATGCATTGCGTTTGGGGCGAGAAGCTGGAAAGGTGCGGGATACATTTTCTGCTGATCGAATCTGTAAACGATGGGACAAACTGATTAAAGAGCTCACTGACACAGGAAAAAAGGGCAGAAAGAGAGTTATGAGCAGAAATTGAGCAGAAAAAAAATTGTTTTGACGAATATGCTTTGGCGTTTTGCCGAGAGGTGCGGGGCCCAGGGAGTGTCATTTGTGGTTTCCCTGGTTCTGGCCCGCCTTTTGACACCGGAAGACTATGGTGTTGTTTCTTTGATTACAATTTTTACGTCAATTTTGACTCTTTTCATTGACAGTGGATTTAAAAATGCTTTAATTCAGAAAAAAAATGCGGATCAGCTGGACTTTACCACGGTTTTCTATTTCAATGTATTTTTAGGAGCCGTACTGTATTTTGTCATGTTTGCAGCAAGCCCTTTGATTGCGGATTTCTTTGGACGTCCTGATATGGTGGCCTTTATTCGAGTTATGTCACTGACGCTGCTTTTGGGCGGGATAAACGGAGTACAGACGGCTATTGTGTCAAAGAGAATGGAATTTCGGAAGTTTTTCTATTCTACTCTGGCCGGAACCATATTTTCTGCTATGGTGGGAGTTGCCATGGCATATAAAGGTGCCGGTGTTTGGGCTTTGATTTTTCAGCGTCTTCTGAACCAGGCCATTGATACAGGTGTGCTTTGGTGTACAGTGCGCTGGCGTCCGAGCCTTGAGTTCTCTTTCCGGCGGCTGAGACCAATGTTTGCATATGGGAGCAGGATTCTGGGATCATCGCTCCTTAATTCCTTTACCTCGAATCTGTCGGGTCTCTTGATTGGGAAAATATACGAGTCAGAGATGCTGGCCTATTACGAAAAGGGAAGGACAATACCGGGAATGCTGACAGATAATTTACAGATTTCGGTTCAAAGTGTGCTTTTCCCGGTTATGGCATTGGAACAGGATAAAGCAGAACAGGTAAAGGATATCCTGAAACGCTCAATTGGGATCAGCACATACTTTGTTTTCCCGTTTATGATCGGCATTGCCTCCTGTGCAGAACCTTTGATACAGATACTTTACACGGAGAAGTGGATTCAAATGGTGCCGTATTTGCAGCTCTGGTGTTTTATTTCCATGTTTTATCTCTGGCACACCGCAAATCTCCAGGTAATTCAGGCGATGGGACGAAGCGATATTTTTTTGAGGATAGAAGCCGTCAAACAATTCCTTGCCCTTGCTGGTGTTTTCCTTGCTATTCCGTTTGGTGTGTTGACTCTTCTGATGTCAGTATGCGTGACAACAGTCATTTCCCTTGCCATCAACGCACATCCGAATCAAAAGCTGGTCAACTATGGCTTTTTAAAACAGGTGCGGGATATGTTTCCGATTCTTGCGCTTAACGGTCTTTTGGCGGCAGTTTTATGGTTGACCGGCCGTCTGCCATTTACGGGTCTGACCATGATATTTACTAAAGCGGCAGTCGGCATAGCCTTTTATATAGCTGGTTCTTTAGTGATGAAGCTCAGCGTACTGAGATATGCGGTCGGATTGCTTTTGGAGCTTGCAGGTCGTGGAGAAAGGAAAGAGTGCTGATGGAAGACAAAAAAATATTGGTGACAAGGGCGTATCTCCCTCCAATGGAGGAATATATTGAGGAATTAAAAGAACTTTGGGAATCCCACTGGATCACGAATATGGGAGAGAAACACAGAAAACTTCAGCAGGAACTGATGCAGTTTATGGGGGCAGATGCGATTGAGCTTTTTACCAATGGCCATATGGCGCTGGAGTTATGCATTCAGGCATTTAATTTGACGGGAGAGGTTATAACGACACCCTATACGTTTGCCTCCACAACGCATGCGATTGTTCGGAATGGCCTGAAGCCAGTATTTTGTGACATTGATCCGGAGACATTTACCATAGATGTATCGAAAATAGAGAGCCTGATTACGGACAGGACATGTGCAATTCTTCCGGTACATGTGTATGGCAATGTCTGTGACGTAGATGGAATTGACCAACTTGCAAAAAAGTATGGACTCAAGGTGATTTACGATGCGGCGCATGCTTTCGGAGAAACATACAGGGGAAAAGGCGTTGGAACATTTGGCGATGTATCCTGCTTTAGCTTTCATGCAACGAAGGTCTTTAATACGATTGAGGGCGGAGCTGCCGTTTATCATGACAGTGAGTACGGATTGGAGCTGTACCGGCTGAAAAATTTTGGAATCCGCGGGCCGGAGCGGGTGGATGCCGTTGGGGCAAACGCTAAAATGAACGAATTCTGTGCGGCTATGGGATTATGCAACCTGCGCCATATGGAGGAGCTTCTGACAGAAAGAAAGCGTGTGACGGAACGCTATCTGGAGCATCTTGAGAGGATTGACGGACTGAAGCTGAACGCTGTTCAAAAGGATGTGAAACCAAATTATGGGTATTTTCCGGTAATATTTGATGAAAAACGATTTGGTGCCAGCCGAAATGAAGTATTTGAGATCCTTTGGCAGCATGGAATAGGAACGAGGAAATATTTTTATCCGCTGACAAATTCTTTTGAGTGCTTTCATGGACAGTTTTCCCTGGAAGAAACCCCGGCTGCCAGATATATTGCCAATCGTGTTTTGGCGCTGCCAATCTATCCTGAGCTGGAAAATACAGAAGTTGACAGGATCTGTGATATTATTTTAAGCTGCCGCCATTAGACGGAAATAAGGACAGCAAAACAGCCGGTTATAGGACTGGAGGGAAAGCTATGGTATCTGCGGAAAAGGAAGACGCCGGACAGGAGATCGTTGTCAGTACATATTGTCTGGCATATAACCACGAGAAATTTATACGGGATGCATTGGAGGGATTTGTTTCACAAAAAACAAATTTCAGATATGAGGTTCTTGTACATGATGATGCCTCCACAGACGGAACGGCACGTATTATCCGGGAATACGAAGAAAAATATCCGGATATCATAAAGCCAATCTATCAGAAAGAGAATCAGTACTCCAAGGGAATTGATATTGTTGGGACGATTATCACCCCAAGGCTTAAAGGAACGTATATTGCAATATGTGAGGGGGACGATTACTGGACCGATCCGGAAAAACTGCAAAGGCAGGTGGACATTTTGGAAGCCATGCCCTCTTGTATAGCATGCGTGCATCAGACATTGGAAATCGGATGCAGAAGTGGGAAAAAGCGGCTTATCTCACCGTATCGTGAGGATGGTTTTGTCGATATGCAGACGATCATCAGCGGGGGGAACAAAGCTTTTCAGCTCTCTTCACTGGTTTTCCGAAAGAAGGCTCTTGAAGAAATACCGCAGTTTGTATCGGCGGTGAAGGGAACTGGGGATTATGCGCTTTCGATGTATCTTGGATTGAAGGGAGATATCTTTTTTATCAATCGAACGATGTCGGTTTACCGTATGCTTTCTTCGGAGAGTTCATGGACAAGCCGCATGGCGGCAGACGAAAAAGCCTGGCTTAAGCACTGCCGGGAAACGATTGATATGCTCCGGTCGGTTGATTGCTATACAGAAGGGAAGTTCCATGAAATGTTTGATCGGGAACTGGCAAAATTTGAATACGAGCTGGAACGTGCAGCATGCAGCAGCAGCGTCTTTTTGTTGCCCAGATATGCGGAATACTGGAAAAGGGAGCCGCTGGTTAAAAAGCTGCGATATTTTATAAAGCTCATGCTGCCGCCGCCGATATGAAATAGATGGAAGAAGTAGAATCTGATATGGGGGAAAATAATTTGCATCATCGGAAAAAGAAAATGGCTTTGCTGGGGGCTGTCACTATAATTTGTCTTGTGATTTTGTTTTGCTCGAAAGATTATGCGAAAATGGCTTCGGGTAAGATGCAGACAGGAGAAATTGCCGTGGATTTCCAACAGGTGGTTGGTCAGATCCGGCCGCTCCAGGGAATGAACAATGGCCCGGCCAGCGGATATTTCCTGAACGAGTCGGGAGATATTGCATGGCAGATGGATGTAACAGGTCTTTATAAAGAAATGGGGATCCCTTATGTGCGGACGCATGATACCGAGTATCCCTATGGACAGGATCTATTTGTAGATATTCACTGCATTTTCCCGGATTTCCGTGCAGATCCAAATCTGCCGTCTTCGTACAGCTTTGAAGAGACCGATGAATATATTGCGGCAATCATTGATTCAGGTGCGCAGGTTTTTTTCCGCTTAGGCGAGTCCATAGATCATTCCGGAGAAAATCGTTATACCAGACCGCCGGAAGACCTTCAGAAATGGGCAGAAATATGTGAGCATATTATTCGTCACTATAACAAGTATTGGGCAGATGGATATTCATATGGGATCGAGTACTGGGAGATATGGAATGAGCCGGATTCCGGGTCGATGTGGCGCGGATCCATGGAGGAGTTCTATGAACTGTATCATGTAACGGCATCCTATCTGAAACAGACGCATCCGGAAGTAAAAGTGGGCGGCGGCGCTTTCAGCTACCCGGAAGAAGAGAAGATAACAGCTTTTTTGGGAGCGGTACAGGAAAATAATTCTCCTTTGGATTTTCTAAGCTGGCATACCTATACAAATGCTCCCGGGAAATTTGCAGAAAATGCAGGAAAAGTCCAGGAATTATTGAACCAATATGGTTTCACAGAGACCGAGAATATTCTGGACGAATGGAATTATCTGGACGGGTGGGACGATCAAACCAATGCCATTTCTGTTCGGAATTCCTTTATTGGAGCTTCTTTCCTTGCAGCAAGCCTGATAGAAATGCAGAACAGTCCATTGGATCTGGCAATGTATTATGATGGACAGTATTTGTTTGCGGATTTTTATTGCGGTCTGTATGATGCCGAAGGGAAAAAAGAACCTGGATATTACAGCTTTTTGTTTTGGAATGAACTGAATCATCTGAAAAACCAGGCATATGCGGAGTCAAGCCTGGACAGTGTTTATTGCTGTGCAGCCGTTTCCGGGGAGGAGCAGGCTCTTTTGGTTGTAAATTATAATGCGGTACCAACCAAAGTCCACATAAAATTCCAGGAAAGTTCAATCATAGAAAAGCTGACATCTGTGCGCATAAATGGGCAGCATCCGGAAAGCGTTGCGGAAAACAGCGTTTTGTTTTTTGGAGAGAAGACGTTTTCGCTGGAGGCAGGAGAAATTTTATTCCTGACTTTTCAGTAAGGTGGGGAAACCTCAATACAGAAAGGGGAAAAAATGCCGCGGTTTAGCGTACTGGTGCCGGTTTATAATGGGGAATTGCATATTAAAAAATGTCTGGAGTCACTTTTAGAACAGACTTTTGAAGACTTTGAGGTGATTCTCCTGAATGACGGATCATCAGACCGTTCGGGGGAAATTGCAGATGAGTTTGCGTTAAACGACAAAAGGATCCATGTTTTTTTTCAAAAGAATCAAGGCATCTTCAGAACCAGAATATCCATGATGCAGCAGGCAGCAGGAGAATATCTCGTTTTTTGCGATGCAGATGATTGGATGGAGAAAAACGCTCTGGAGAAGCTTGACAAAGCGATTCAGGAAAGCAATGCGGAACTGATTTTATTTGATTCTAATAAAGTTTACACAGAAAAAGGAAAAGAAAAGATTGTTCCGGATACTCCAATAGGTGAATGCGCAGGCTTTTTGGACAAAGAGTTTATTGCGCAGAGATTGTCAGAGTCTTTTGTTATGAATCCGCTGTGGAGAAAGACAGTAAGACGCAGGATTGTGGATCCAAAGCGGTATCATAAATATTTGGACATCTGCCAGGGGGAGGATCTGATCATAGGGCTGCCCTGGCTGTTTGAGGCAGGAAAGGTGTTTTATCTGAAGGAATCGCTTTATTATTATAGGTGCGGTGAGCCTCAAAGTGCAACAGGACGTGTATTTCCATATCGTTTCCGGATGGTTAATGAAACGAGGAAAATTCTTTTGGAGTATTTAAAGCAGTATCCGGAAAATGTGAACATGGAGATTCTGGCAAATCATTATTTCCTGGCTTTAAATTATTGTATGGCGGATATTGTATTCGGTATTAAAAGCGGCAGAGAAAAGAATGCAGCGTTTGAAGAAATGAAAGCTTCTGTGGTTTATAAGAGCCTTAAAAATTATGTGCGCACGGAAAGCATGAGGGTTCGTTTCAGGCTTTCTACGAGACTTCTCATTCGGGGACATTACAGGGCCTTAAGTATTTTCTGCCGTTTCGTTGGGATTATGCAAAGGAGAAAGAGATGAAGCTTGGAATTATGCAGCCATATTTTCTTCCATATATCGGATATTGGCAGCTGCTGAATGCAGTGGATGCATATGTCATATTGGATGATGTAAACTATATTGGAAGAGGATGGATTAACCGCAACCGCATTTTGATTCACGGAGAACCTGCCTATCTGAACCTTCCTGTCAGTAAGGCCAGTCAGAATCGAAAAATCAATGAGCTTCAGGTAAACTGGGACGAAAAGGAGAGGCTAAGGGCAAAAAGAAAAGTAGAACTGGCATATAAGAGGGCTCCCTATTTTGATTCTGTATATCCATTGTTTTGCGGGATTGTGGATGACGAGCAAAGGAACCTGTCGGAGTATCTTACGGACTCTATACGGAAAATTTGTGAATATTTGGAAATTGAAACTCCAATTCTGCTATCTTCTGAACTTGAGAAAGATCATTCACGGAAAGGGCAGGAAAGGATTTTGGACATATGCGACCATCTCGGAGCCAGTGAATATTATAATGCGATTGGCGGGCAGGCACTTTATTCGGGAAGCAGGTTTCAGGAGCATAAAATTCAGCTTGGCTTTGTAGAGACCGGAGTAATTGAATATGAACAATTTGGCAGTGTATTTGTCCCGGGATTGTCAATTCTGGATGTCATGATGTTTAATCCGGTAAAACGAATTCAAGAGTTTTTGGGCGAGTATGTGATCGTTCCGGGACGGGAAGAGACGGAGGAAGAAAATGAATCGAATATTGAGAGGTCTGCTGAGTGAAAAATCCTATTATGCGATGCTGAGACACCAGGGGCTTCATATTGGCGAAGGGTGCGATATCTGCCGGGATGTGGAATTTGGCAGTGAGCCATATCTGATTTGGATCGGCGATCATGTGAGAATTACATCCGGAGTTAAATTTGTGACACATGACGGCGGAATGTGGACATTGCGCGGTTTAGGATGGCTGGAAAACGCAGACCGTTTCGGAGAAATACGAATCGGCAGGAACACTCATATAGGATTGAACAGTATTCTCATGCCAGGGGTTCATATCGGTGAAAACTGCATCATCGGCTGCGGAGCAGTGGTGACGCATGACATTCCGTCTGGTTCTGTGGCAGTCGGGGTTCCGGCCAGGGTTATTCAGACCGTAGAAGAGTATTATGAAAAAAACAGAAACAGATGCGTGAAGACGAAGCATCTGGGGGCAGCAGAAAAGAGAAAGTATCTGGAAAAAGCGATAACAAGCCAGCGAAAAACAGAGCTCGTCAGAAAGGATGCAATATGAAACCAAGAAATGTGCCGCTTCATGGAAAGAGAATACTGATTACAGGTGCCGCAGGCTTCATTGGCGCAGGGCTCGCGGAAAAAATATGCAACATATTTCCCGACTGTTCTTTGATCGGTATAGATAATATCAATGATTATTATGATACGCATTTGAAGAGAGGCAGGCTGGAACGGCTGAAGGGTTATGCATGTTTTCGGTTTGTTAAGGGATCCATCTCCGATAAAGAATTTGTGCAGAACATATTTTCCGTGTATAGGCCTCATGTTGTGGTGAACCTGGCAGCGCAGGCCGGAGTCCGTTATTCCATTGATTTTCCGGATACTTATATTGAAACAAATATCGTGGGATTTTTTAATATATTAGAGGCGTGCCGGCATTATCCTGTTGAGCATCTTGTTTTTGCATCCAGCTCATCTGTATATGGGGCAAACCAGAAAGTACCATACTCAGAGGAGGATCAGGCGGATTGGCCTGTCAGCTTATATGCGGCGACAAAAAAGTCCGACGAGCTTTTAGCAAATGCATATTCCAGACTGTATGATATTCCGTCTACCGGGCTCCGTTTTTTTACCGTTTATGGCCCGGCCGGAAGACCAGATATGGCTTATTACAGCTTTACGGACAAGATGGTCCGGGGCGAAACGATCAGGCTTTTTAATTATGGAAAATGCAAACGAGATTTTACATATATTGATGATGTGACGGAAGGAATTATAAAAGTTCTTCAGGCAGCTCCGGAAAAGGGATGGGACGAACGCGGGCTTTCTGTTCCGCCGTATGCAATCTACAACATCGGCAACAGCCATCCGGAGGATTTAATAGAGTTTGTCAGAGTTTTGCGCGAGGAGCTGATCCGTGCAGAGATTCTGGATAAGGATTATGATCTGGATTCTCATATGGAATTGGTGCCCATGCAGCCAGGAGATGTAGTTGTCACCTGTGCAGATACGGAATCCCTGGAGAGGGATTTTGGATTTCGCCCATCGGTTCCGCTTCGGGAGGGATTGAGAAAATTTGCGGAATGGTATTATGAATATTACATGAGAGAATGAGAAGGCACTGCCTGTGGAAGGAAGGTTGGTATGGAACAGACAATGAAGATTACAGTGGTCGGAGCAGGTTATGTGGGATTGTCGGTTGCCGTATTGCTGGCACAGCGTCATAAGGTTTGTATCCTTGATATTCTTCAGGAACGGGTGGAAAAAATTAACCGCAGAGAGTCTCCGATCCAGGATTCCTGTATTGAAGCGTATCTGAAAGAGAAAACGCTGGAATTGGAAGCAACTTTGGATATGGCCAGGGCATATAAAGATGCTGACTTTATAGTGATTGCGGTTCCTACGGATTACAGTCCGGAGAAAAACTTCTTTGATACATCATTGGTGGAGACTGTGCTCCAGCAGGCAGCCGAGAGTAATCCCAGAGCGGCTCTGGTTATAAAATCTACGGTTCCGGTAGGCTTTACTCAGAAGGCAGCAGAGAAACTGAAGGGCAGATGTATTCTGTTCTGCCCGGAATTTTTACGGGAGACGAAGGCACTGTATGATAATCTGTTTCCTTCCAGAATTATTATTGGCTGCGATAAGGAAGAAACGTCTGAAGCGGCAGCTGCCGTTTTGGGAGATATTTTGAAGGAAGGCTCAGAAAGAGAAAATGTCCCCGTCTATTATATGGGGTATTCGGAGGCAGAGGCAGTAAAGTTATTTGCTAATTCATACCTTGCTTTGCGGATCGCGTATTTTAATGAAATGGATACCTATGCAGAGATGAAGGGATTGGATACCAGGCAAATTATAAAAGGTGTCTGTGCAGATCCACGAATTGGTGATTATTACAATAATCCCAGTTTTGGCTATGGGGGGTATTGTCTTCCTAAGGATACAAAACAATTGGTGGCGAATTATCAGGATGTACCGGAGAAGTTAATAGGGGCAGTAGTGGAAAGCAATAAAATTCGGACAGATTACATCGCTGAGCGGATTGTGGAACTGCTGCGGAAAGATGAGACAAAAGCGGAGCAGACTCCAAATACTGTGGTCGGGATTTTTCGTTTAACAATGAAGAGTAATTCTGATAATTTTCGCCAGAGCAGTATTTTAAAAGTCATGGAGAACATAAAACGTGAGGGGATAGCGATGCTCATTTATGAGCCGGCGCTGAGAGGCCAGACGGACTTCTGCGGGTGTATGGTGACTGCGGATTTAAAAGAATTTAAAATGAAAAGCAGGCTGATTGTGGCAAACCGATATGACAGTTGTCTTGATGATGTGAAACATAAGGTATATACGAGGGATATTTTTAAAAGGGATTAGGTAGCAGGACAATGAAAGTGCTAATGGTGGGAGTGGATCAGAAGGTTGTGGGCGGAATGCTCACAGTTTCAGAGAATTATCTGAAAAGCAAACGATTTCGTACGCAGACAAATCTGAAATATATATCTACTGCAACACGCGGCAGCATTCCGATAAAGCTGCTCAAATTTGCGGGCGCAATGATAAGAATCATAGGTCTGATTCTGACCGATAAAACGGATATCGTCCATGTGCATATGGCAGAAAGAGGGAGTGTTTTTCGGAAAGGAATTGTGATTGTCATTGCAAAGGCGTTGGGGGCCAAAACGGTAATTCATATGCATGCCGGCCCGATTGAAGAATGGTACAGCAGGCAGCGCCTTCCGGTAAGAACACTGACAGCATGGATTTTTTGCCAGGCAGACAGAATGCTTGTTCTGGGAAAAAACTGGGTGCCTTTTATGGAACGCGTAATGGGAGAAAAGAATCGGAAGAAAGTTTTGGTGCTTCATAATGCTGTTCATACACCATCCGAAAATCTGTATAACAATGAAGGCAAGAATCTGTTGTTTTATGGGATGCTGACGAAACAAAAAGGGATAGAAGATCTGCTGGACGCTTTTTCTAATATTCTGGACGAAATTCCGGAGGATATTTGCCTAATGCTCTATGGGGACGATGTAGAAGGCAATGTTCGGGAAAGGATTCATGCGCGCTCACTGGAGACACGAGTGAAATATTGTGGCTGGCTTGAGAAAGGAGAACGGGAAAAATGCTTTTCCGAGACCATATTGCATGTTTTGCCGTCTTACAGTGAGGGGCTGCCCATGGCAATTTTAGAAACGATGAGCTATGGAATTCCGAATGTATCAACAGAGGTGGGCTCCATTTCCGAGGTGGTTGAAGACTCAAAAAATGGGCGGTTAATACAGCCTGGAGATGTTTCCAAGCTATCTTTGGTTATGAAGGAGATGATTCTATGCCCGGAGACCAGAAAAGAGTATAGTGATAATGCTTTCATGAAAATCCGAAATGAGTTCTCATTTCCTGTTCATTTGAGGCACCTTATATCTATTTATGAGGATTTGCTTAAGGCTGAATAATCTCAGAGGGGATGACATAGTGAGGGAAAATAAAGAGAAGCTGCTGAATTTATATGTTGATAATCTGTCGCAAAAAGAACTCCTTTTCGAGGCAGAGAAGCGGATTATGGGCAGGACGCCTTCTCAAATGGTATTTGTTAATGTGGATGTGGCGGTAAAAGCGGATAAGGACGAATATCTCAGGAAAATCATCAATGAAGCAGATTTTGCGATGGTAGATGGAATGCCGCTTGTCTGGATTTCATATTTGTATGGAAGACCATTGAAAGAGAAAGTTTCGGGCTCGGATTTTGTTCCGGCGCTTTGCCGTGAGGCTGCCGATAAAGGATGGAAAATATTTCTCTTAGGAGGGGCGGAAGGGGTACCTCAAAGGGCAGCGGCTAATCTGAAAAAACGCATACCTAATATTACAATTTGCGGGACTTACTCTCCGCCAATGCAGTTTGAAAAGGACAAAGAAGAACTGGCTAAAATAAAAAGAATGATTGCAGAAGCGTCTCCTGAGATCTTGATTGTTTGTTTTGGATGTCCCAAGCAGGAAAAGTTTATTTATGAGCACAGCAGAGAATATGGAGCTCTTTTGTCCATCTGTGCAGGGGCAACCGTAGACTTCCTGGCAGGGACAGTAAAACGCTGTCCCAGATGGATCAGCAGTATAGGAATGGAATGGTTTTACCGTTTCCTGAAAGAACCTCGCAGACTATTCAAGAGATATTTTGTGGATGATTTAAGGATTTTAGCTATGGTATTTAAATATCGGTCATGGGGAGAATAAAATGAAAACCTTGTTATTGATTGGAAGCAACACCGGATACCGGGAAGTGGCAGAGTATATAAAGAAGAGAGGAGATCGTCTGATTGTGACAGACTACCTGCCTGTGGAAGAGTCGCCGGCCAAGCAGCTGGCAGACGAGGTTTGGAATATCAGCACGCGGGACGAAGAAGCCATTTATCAGAAATGCCTTGAGGAAAAACCAGATGGTATCCTGGCGACGACAAGTGAGCCAAACTTGGAGACTGCCCTGAAGCTGGCAGAGCGTCTCGGGCTTCCGTTTTACATTTCTCCTAGAGCCTGGAGCTATGTACATGATAAGCTGGAATTCAGGAAGATGTGTAAAAAACATGGGCTTCCTGTTGCAGAGGAGTTTTCGGAGGAAAATTTCCCAACAGAAAGCGATTGTCCTGTTATCGTGAAGCCGGCGGACAACTGTTTTAACCGGGGGATCACAATTTGTGAGCACATAGATAAATTTGGAGAGGCATGCCGGTTGGCCAGAGAAAATTCCCCTACTGGAAAGATTGTGATAGAAAAATATATCAGGGGAAATCAATTTAACACAAGCTATATAATTGTAGATGGGCATCCGGAGCTTATTTCTTTGTCGGAGACCCGGGTGAATCCGGACGAATCCACCATGTGTTATTGCCTTAGCTATTCCAGGACAGAGTGGGAAGCAGTATATCTTGAAAAGTATGACAAGAAGGTGCGGAAACTCCTGAAAGATATCGGCTTTGCGAATGGGATTGCGTTTTTCCAGACCATTGCAGATAAAGAGACAGGAAAGATATATTTTCTTGAGGTGAATAGTAGACTTGATGGCCTGGGACTTTTCAATATGCTGAAAGAAGCTATCGGTGTTGACCAGATCAAGCTGATTACGGATATATCTCTGGATGGGAAAACAGATTTGACTATTGTTCCGTATCAAACTGGCGGACGGGTTCTTTGCACTTATTGTATATGGTCTCATAAACCATGTGTAATTGCAAGTATTCGTGGAGTCCAGGAACTTTCCGCACATCTGGAACACCTGTATCTGCATATGAATTGTTATGAAGGGATGCGCCTGGAGGAACAGAAAGAAAAGGGAAATCTACTGTTTACCATCAATTTTTCAACGGCTACAAAAGAACAGATGATAGAAAAACTTCGGTATATTAACAGAACGGTATCCGTACTTGATACGGAAGGAGAAGATATCATGGTTCGTTATAATGGGCCGGAGATTCAGGAAAACCAGCCATCTTGAAATCTTCCCCCAAACGCCCTATAATATTGATAAGAAAACCCCTTTATCCCTCTATTGAGAGAGGAGAATCCCTCATGCAATACATAAGTCTGCACGCAGAACGGACTTCGTATATGCTGCCGTTCGACCAGGCGGAGGCGGAACAGTTCTTATATTTATGGCGGGAAAGGAAAAAACATGAAAAAGCTGCTGATGCTGGGGAGCAATAATGGAAGTGTTTATATTATAAAAAAGGCCAGAGAGCGGGGGCTTTATACGATTGTAACTGATGACCAAGAGCTGTCGGCCTCCCCAGCGAAAAAATCGGCGGATGAAATCTGGGATATTTCCACGGCAGATGTGGATTGTCTGGAAAAACGCTGTCGGGAAGAAGGCGTGGAAGCAGTCATCTGCGGTGTCAGCGAGTTTAATCTGGATCGCTGCCTGGAACTTACCGACCATTTGGGACTTCCCTGGTATTTTACCGCGGAGGCATGGAGCTATTCCAGGAATAAGATAAAATTTAAGCAGGCGTGCAGAGAAACGGGACTTCCCACGGCAGAGGACTTCCCTGTCCCGGAGAATCTGGAAGACTGGAGCGAAATCACATTTCCGGTGGTTGTCAAGCCGGCAGATATGTGTGCGAACCGCGGCCTGTCATTTTGTAATTGCAGAGAGGAACTGCCTGCTGCATGCAGGAACGCCGAAAGTCTGTCTCCCAGCGGAAAAATTCTTGTAGAGAAAAAGATACAGGGGAAAGAGTTTCTTGCGTACTATGCAATGGCTGAGGGGGAGTGCTCCCTTGTTTCGCTTTCCGCAGCTTATTTTCAGCCCGGGAAGCCAAGCTTCTGTTATTCGATCAATACATCGGTTGTCAGCGACTTAGCCAGATATATCGAAACGACGGATCGGAAGGCTGCGGAAATGTTAAAGCATATCGGGTGTCGGGAGGGGTTTGGCTGGATCCAGTTTATGATGGACGAAGCAGGAACCTTTTATGCCATTGAAATGGGATACCGCCTGCCAGGAGACTCCGGATATATACCGTTTTATGAGGCCTGCGGCTTTGACGCTGTCGACTGGCTGCTGGACTGTTCTCTGGGGATACGCCATACGAAAGAGGAGCTTCCGGTGCCTTTGAGAGTTCCATTTGAAAAGCCGGCCTGTTCGTATGTTCTCTGGTCAGATTGCGGGGGAACAGTTACGGAAGTCTCCGGCTTTGACAAGCTGTCAGATATTCCAGGGGTTCTGCTTGAGATTAACGTCCATAAGGGTGACAGGATCGAGCCATTCCAGCAACTTGCAAATGTTGTTTTCAGCAGCGGCTGCTGTGAGGAGATGTGCAGCCGTTTAAAAGAAGTTAATGACGTTGTTTCTGTACGGTGCCAGGGAGAGGACGGAGAAAGCAGAGACGTGCTGATCCGTTATACGGATTATGAGTTTTTAATGGAAACGGACAGAAAAGGAAGAAAATAGAAAGGAGCGTCTCATGCAATACGAAGGTCAAATCTGCCGCCCGCCCATGGAACGGGCCTCGTTCATGCTGCCGGTGACAGTCGGATGTTCTTATAACCAGTGTACCTTCTGTACACTTTTCAAGCACCTGAATTTCCGTGTCCTGCCCCTTGCCCAGGTGGAGGCGGAGCTGGGGCGCGTGCGGGCGCTAAACGGATCGCCGAAGCGGGTGTTTTTGGGAGACGGGAACGCGTGCCAGCTTCCGTTTGAGCACCTGTGTGAGATTTTAAGGCTGATCCATCAGTATTTCCCGGACTGTACGTCCATCGGCATGGATGCCACGGTCACGGATGTGAGTAAAAAAAGCGGGGAAGAACTGAAACGTCTCAGGGAAAATGGTCTGGACATCGTCTATGTGGGGATTGAAAGCGGGCTGGAGGACGTCCTTCTGCACCTTAAAAAGGATCACGGCCTGCGGGCCGCCTACGAGCAGACGGCAAGGCTTAAGGAGGCGGGCATCGCCTACGGCGCCCATTTGATGCTCGGGACGGCGGGAGCCGGCCGCGGCCTTGAAAACGCGGAAAAAACAGCGGAGTTCATCAATCGGACAGGGCCGGAGCGGATCATCAACACGACTATGTTCATCCACCGGCGGGCGCCGCTTTTTAAGGAGATCGAGGACGGAAGCTTTGTTCCGGCTTTGGAACTGGAAAGCCTTTTGGAGGAACGGCGCCTCATGGAGAAAATTTCTGTTCCCATCAAGATGTACGACGGCTTTCACGATGTGATTGAGGTTCGGACGCGCGGGCGGCTTCCCGAAGACCGGGAAAAGATGTTATCCCATCTGGACGAGGCCATCCGGCGGGAGGAAGCGAACCCGAAGAGAGAGGCTGTTTTCTTTGACTGACCGAAAGACAGAAAAACGGGCAGGCAGATTCTGGAATTTCCAGTTCTGCCTGCCCGATTCTATTTAGCACTGAGCTTCCCTGTAATGGAGATCCGTCCGGCCCAGCTTTTCGAGAACGACGTTCATATCAAGGGTCATGGTGCCGTCCTCCAGCTTAAAGCAGGGGATTCCGATCTTTCCGGCTTCGCGCACCCCGGCGAACAGGTCGTCGTGGTCTCTGAGCTTTAAGAACTTTTTCATATTTCCTGTGGTTTCGGTGATATCAAAATACATGAAGGGAATTTCATGCTCATTCAGAAAATCTTTTGCTTCCCTGCAATTGATGCAGGCATCCATTCCATAAATTAAAAGCTTCATGGGAATCTCCTCCTCGTTTATGTAAAAAGCGTTTCTTGTTACCATCATTATAGTCTTTTTGAAGGAAAAATGCAATCAAATCTCAGAAACCTTTTCGTGAGGCCGCAAAAATGCTGACAAACAGCAGAAGGTGCTAACGGCCGCCTTCCGTCTCAAAAAAATCCCGCTCGGAAAACAGGCATACATTCTCAATAAAAGTCTCCGTATCATATTGATCGGCCATCTCCAGGTAGCATTTGATAATCCCGAAGTAGAAATCCGCCAGCAGGGAGGCAAAGATCGGATGCGGGATTTTGGAGCGGTATCCCTTTTCTTCGGCTTCCTCCAGCTTTTCTGTGAGGATCTGGCGCAGGCCATTCTGGAGAATTTTCATCAGCTCCCCGTCCTGGTTCGCCCCGTAGATTTTCCGGTACTGTTTCATGTTTTCGTTGATGTGACGGATTAAAACCATGAGGAAATCGCGGATGGATTCCCGGTTTTTGAAGCAGATGACGTCTTCTGTGAGCCCTACCTCGTCGACGAGGCCGCGGAGGCAGCAGTGGAGCAGGTCATACTTGTCTTCAAAATATCGGTAAAAGGTGGAACGCGGCACCAGGGAGGCATTGCAGATATCCGTCAGGGTGATCCGCTCAAAGGGCGAATCGGCCATGAGCCCAAACAGGGTGCGGCTTAAGAGAAGATATGTCCGGCGTGCGGAGACGCTGGTTTTCGATGTTGTCTGATTCATAACAGGCCTTTCTTAACTGTCTTAAAATGGACACTTTCTGAAAAGTGTCGCATTTGGGTCAATTCAAAAAAAGTGATTCTTGAGTATTGTATCATAAAATAGGATAATATTGCAAGCAAGGAAGAGAGAACAAAAGGACGAGGATGAGACAGCATGAAGATCATGAAAACGGCAGCGGCCGCCGTGACGATGGCCGTATTTTTTATTTTCTTTGGCGGTGAGCCTGGCCTCTCAGCCATGGCGGCAGAAAGCCCCACGGAAAGCGGGTTTCGGGAAATCGACGGGGACTGGTACTACTTTTTTGAAGACGGCTCTGTCAATAAAGAAGATCTGTTCCTTGATAACGCCGTCTATGAATTTACCGAAAACGGGGCACTGAAATCTGCCCGATGGCAGGATAACACCGGCGGCGGGGCGTACCCGGCCGGCTGTTATGACGAAGAGACCCAGGCGCTTTTTGATGAGATGAATGAAAAGAAGCGGGAGCTGTATTTTGAGGAATACCCGGAGCGGGAGGACGGCTTCGATACGGATCTTCCCGTGTATGATAAGTACGCAGGCTTTGAGATGGACATGGAGCTTAACAGGGCGGCGGCCCATAGGCTTTCTGCGGCAAGGGAGAGCCGTTATTCGGACGGGAAGATTCCGGACGAAGGGACGGCAGGCGACTATCTGGCCGCGGTTTATGGCCGGAAGCATGCCACCTGCCTGGAAGTTTACATAAAATCCTGCGACGGGGCGGACGAGGCCTTTGAACGGCTCCTTAAGGAGACGGAAGACAGGTACGAGATCCGGGGAGACCGGCTGCGCTCTCTGGAATATTACAGGAGTGTGGGCATCGCCCATGAGGAGACAGACGGGCGGCACGCGTTTCTGATACTCTTCCTGCGTTAGAAAAAATTTGGCAAGGAGCAGAAACATGGGACAGAAATTTTTTAAGCGGCAGAAAGCGGAAGACACAGAAGGCATGGCGTTTCCTGCCAGGCTTGCCAGATTGATTATAAGAAGGCGCGGCCTCATCGAGAGCGTATTTGCAGTCGGCTGCCTGTTTTCCCTGCTGGCAATGTTTTTCGTGAATGTGAATTATGACCTGACGGAGTATTTGCCGGATGACGCCGAATCCAGCATCGGGATTGACGTGATGGAGCAGGAATTCGGCTATCCCGGGACGGCGCGGGTCATGATTAAGGACGTGAGCCTTTACGAGGCGAAGCAGTACAAGGATAAACTGGAGGCCGTGGACGGCGTCGATCAGGTTCTCTGGTGCGACAGCGCCGTCAACATCTATTCCGGTGAGGATTTCATCGACGAGGAGGAAATCCGGGATTATTATAAGGACGGCTGTGCCGTCATGGATGTGACATTTGTGGAGTCCGACGACTCCGACAGGACGTCGCGGGCCATCGACGAGATGGAGAAGATCACCGGGGAGAAGGGCCGCTTTACGGGCATGGCTGTCCAGAACAAGTCTCTGGAGTCAACGATGGAGAAAGAAATGAGCCGGATTCTTGTGGTGGCCGTCGTCATGATTCTTACGGTACTTTGCATCACGACATCGGCCTGGACGGAGCCGATTTTGTTTTTGTTTGTCATGGGTGTCGCCGTCCTTTTAAACAAGGGCACGAATATTTTTATCGGAACCATTTCCTTTATGACAGATAACGTGGCGATTATTCTCCAGCTTGCCACATCCATGGATTATGCGATTTTCCTGTTGGATGCCTTTTCCAGAGAGCGGGAAAACGGGGTGTCCGACGAGGAAGCCATTGTGACAGCCATCGAAGAGGCCATCAACTCGATTTTTGCCAGCAGCCTGACGACAGTAGTCGGTTTTCTGGCGCTGGTGTTCATGAAATTTACCATTGGTTTTGACCTTGGGCTGGTGCTCGCAAAGGGGATTGTTTTCAGCCTTTTGACCGTGGTCTTTTTCATGCCGGCCATGATTTTAAAGTTTGCGAAGTGGAACGATACGACGAGGCACCGTTCGTTCCTGCCGCCGTTTCAGAAATTCAGCCGGCGGGCGTACCATATGCGGTACGTGACGCTGGCGGTGATGCTTCTGCTTACGCCGTTCGCCTATGTGGCCCAGGGCATGAACGATTATCTGTATGGGAACAGTTCCGTGGGCGCAGCCGAGGGGACGGCCGTTTACGAGAGCAACGAAGAGATTACGGAGATTTTCGGCCGCAGCAACATGCTGCTGGCGCTCTATCCCAACACGTCGCCGGTGACGGAGGCAGCGCTTACGGAGGATATCGAGGCGCTTCCTTACGTGAAAAGCGTGACGTCCATGGCGAACACGCTCCCCGACGGGGTTCCGGAGGAATTCCTGCCGGAGTCCATGACAGAGCAGCTCCACACGGAGGACGCCTGCCGGATGCTCATCTACATCCGGACGAAGGAGGAGAGCGATCTGGCCTTTCAGTGTACCGATGAGATCCGCGGGATTCTCGAGTCTTATTATCCCGAGGGCAGCTACCTTGTGGGCCAGACGCCGTCCACCCAGGACATCAAAACCACGATCACGGCGGACAATATAAAAGTCAATGCGCTGTCCCTGGCCGGCGTATTCCTGGTTGTCATGGCCAGCTTCCGGTCGCTCATCATCCCGGTTGTCGTCATGATCCCCATTGAGGTGGCGATCTTTTACAACATGGCCGTCCCGTATCTGACCGGCGACAGCCTGGTGTACATGGGTTACATCATCGTCAGCAGCATCCAGTTGGGCGCTACGGTGGATTACTCGATCCTGCTGACGAACAACTACCAGAAGGCAAGGCGCACCATGACAAAGAGTGAGGCGTGCATGACGGCCATCGCCCGTTCCTGCCCGTCGATCCTCACCTCCGGCAGCATCATCACCCTGGCCGGCTACATCGTGCATTTTATTTCCACGACGGCGGCCATCGGTGATCTGGGGCATCTGATCGGCCGCGGCGGCCTGTTCAGCATGATTCTTGTTCTGACGGCCCTGCCGGCGCTTCTTGCCATGGCAGACGGCTGGATCGTCGAAAAGAAATGGCGGGCCGCCGCGAAGGCGAGGCAGGCCAAACGAAAGGAAAACGGAGGAGTGAAAGCATGAGACATCCATATAAAAGAGGGGCTGCGGCATTTCTCGCGGTGCTTGCGGCGGCCGGGAACATCTTTGCCGCACCGCAGGCGGCCTTTGGCGCCGGTGCCAAGGCCGGCGTGGAGGAGTCTGTTTACATAAATCTTGACTATTATGGGACGCCGACGAAGGTCAACGTGGTGAAGGCCATAAGTCCCAACGGGAAGACGGAATTTACCGACTACGGCGATTATCAGAAGGTGACGAACATGTCGGACGCCACGGAGCCGGAGCTCGCGGACGGGAGCGTCACCTGGAAGCTTTCCGGCGCGCCGGGAGAGCGGTTTTACTATGAAGCCGCCATGGACGCGGAGAAGACGGAGCTTCCCTGGACTTTTGATGTTTCCTATAAATTAAACGGCGTGCCGGCGGACGGCGATACCCTGGCCGGGGCGTCGGGGCTTGTGGAGATTCATATTCTGGCAGAGCCAAATGATAAGGCAGACGAGTATTACCGGAACAACATGGTGCTTCTTGCGGCCGTGCCGGTGGACCGGACGTCCTGTTACAGCGTGGAGGCCGAGGGCTCCCAGACCCAGAACATCGGGGAAAATACGTTTGTGGTGTTCACGGCCCTGCCTGGCGAGGAAGGCGACTTCACGGTTCGGATCGGGACGGACTGCTTTGAGACCATCGGCGTCGTCATGGCGATGGCGCCGGGAACCGTGAACGACCTGGAGCATGTAAAGGATCTTAAGGAGGCCAAGGATACCTGGAAAGAGGCAGGAGATGAGCTTTATGACAGCATGGATCAGATGGCCGCATCCATGGAAGCCATGGGGGACGGTGTGAACCAGCTCATTTCCGGCCTTCAGTCGGCGGAGGCGGCGAGGAAGACCTGGAGCGGCGCAAAGGACGGGATCCTGGCGGAAAACGACCAGGCGTTAGCGGCGTTTTCTGCGGTCGCCGGCCAGATGGAGGTCATGATCCCGCACATCCAGACGGCCAAGGACTCGGCCGAGGTGGTGCATGAGAGTATGGGCGGCATCGTGGACATCCTTGGCGACATGCAGGATCCCTTAAGGCGGTTAAATACCGGGCTCAGACGGATCCGGGGCGACGCGGAGGACATCTCCGGCGAGCTTCCTGGCCTCACGAGCCTGATGGAACAGCTGATTACTCTGGATGCAGCCCTGGAGGCCAGCACCCAGGCCTATGTGACGGGACTTGGGTCGTTAAGCGGAAGCCTGGGCCAGATTTCTGAGGATTATTACATGGACGCGGAGATCGCCACGCCGTCTGACGCGCCGGCGGCCATCCCCGGCGTCACCATGGACGGGAACGAGCTTTTGCAGGCTTTGATGGCGAGGAAGGGGTATCTGGAAAAGATTTCCGCCTCATCGAAGAGCCTGACTTCGGATCTTTCTCATCTGATGGAGGCCACTGGCGACTCGGCCAGGTACACAGCGGAGCTCATGGACGGGATGGACATGGTGATTGAGGATCTGACGGCGTTAAATGATTCTTTAGACATGTATTATCCCGATCTCCAGGCGGCGCTTGACGATACGCGGGTTTTGACGGAGCAGACGGCAGACGCCCTGAAAGCCAGTGTGGATGCGCTCTCGGCGCTTCAGAATACGGTAAGGGCCAGCAGCGATGACTTTGACGCGGCCGCCAGGGATACCATATACGGTAGCATGGAGCTTCTCGATAAGAGCCTGGGGCTTTTGGACAGCACCTCCTCCATGCGCGCGGCCGGGCGCACTATGAAGGACACGCTGGATGAGGAGTGGGAAGACTTAGAAGACGACACCCTGTTTTTGAACATGGATCCCAACGCCCCGAAGGTGTCGTTCACTTCTCCGGAAAACGCGGAGCCGGATACGCTCCAGATTATTCTGAGGACAGAAGAAATCAGCCTGGACGATGACGAGGAGGTTCTGGACGCTGAGACGGAGCCGGCTGACGTGAGCCCGCTTCAGAGGATGTGGAACGTGCTTGTGAAAATGTGGAATGCCATTGTGGAAATTTTTAAAAACCGATAAAGATTTTTGGAAGGAGAAGCTTCCCGTCCATGGCGGCATGGGCCCGGGAGGCGCCGGATCCGGGGAGGCATTCGGCGGCCGCAGGAACGTATCGTGAAAGGAAGTGGTTTTATGACAGGCTGGAAAAAGGGAATTTCCGCTGCTTTTATGGCGGCTGCTTTCGGCGTGCTTTCTTGCGGGACGGCCGCAGCCAGGACGCGGGAGGCAGTAGGGAAAGTTTCCCTTGTGATCGGCGCGGAAGCCGGTTTAAAGGAAGAAAACGGGGAAGTTTTTGTGACGCCGGACGGGGAAAATGCAGCCCTCTATACGGTTGAGGACGTCTTTGTCACAAATGAGGACGGCGAGGGCTTTCGGAACACGAACCCGCCGGAGGCGGAAATCACCCTCTCCGTAAACGATGACGAGGCATATTATTTTTCGGAGACAGGCTCAAAGGGCTTTAAGCTGCGCCTTTCGGAACGGGCAAAATCGCGGTATGATAAGGCAGAATTTGTGCGCGCATCGAGGGAAAACGACAGCTCTACGCTGGTTCTTACCATCCGCCTGCTGTTCGATGAGGACGCCGATACGGGGACGGCGCCTGCGCCGTCCGCAGCCGGCTGGTCTGCCGATAGGCCGGGGACGGCCTGCTGGAACGAGGTGTCCGGAGCCAAGTATTACCAGCTCCAGCTCGTCTTTCACGGAAGCTGGATCGGAGAGACACGTTCCATATATGGTACTAGTTATGATTTTTCCGGGGACATGGAGAACCCCGGGGAGTACCGCTACCTGATCCGGTCGGTGAGCCGGAAAAACAACAATAAGAGCGGCTGGCAGACTTCGGATGCCCTCGCTCTTAAGGAGGACGGGACGATGGAAGCTGTGGCCGGAGAATGTGCCGGGCAGTGGATGCAGGCGGCCGACGGCGTGCGGTTCTGGTGGCTTCGGGCCGACGGGACGTATCCGGCCGGAGAGTGGCTGAAGGAAGGCGGCAGGTGGTACCATTTTGATGAAGAGGGCTATATGCAGACCGGCTGGATCACCGTGGACGGGAAGGAGTATTATCTGGACCCGGAGAGCGGCGCCATGTATGAAAACACCGTGACGCCGGACGGGTATTTTGTCGGGCCGGATGGGGCGAGAATTGTGGATACCGGTGAGCCGTAACAGGCATGGGGCTGTTTGCATCACATGCCTGTCATTTTTCGGGAGCCTGGGGCGTACTGCCCCGGCTCCTTTTTCCTGCCGTTTTTGGCGCCTCATCTCTTGACAAGCAGGGAGAAAGGCAATATAATACGTTTATAGTCAATAAATTGACTATAAAGCTAAAAAAGGACGGTGAGCCATGACAAGGGAAGACAGAAGGAACGCATATCTGTACTGTAAATTCAGGGATGAACAGTTTGCCCTTTACGACGAGTACGCGAAACGCCACGGCATGTTAATGAAGACGCTGCTGGTGGTGAATGTCCTTTTTTATTCCGAGGAGGGGATGACGCAGACGGAAATATGCAGGAGAACGTTTCAGTCCAAGCAAACCGTAAACTTAATTATTAAGAATCTCCTGGCGGAAAACTATGTCACGGTCGCAGAAGTGCCGGAAAACAAGCGCAATAAAATTGTCCGGATGACAGAGGCCGGCCGCGGGTACTGCGAAAAGGTCGTCCGCCATATCACATGGGCCGAGGACACGGCAATGTCCATGTTTACGCCGGAGGAACAGCAGACGTTAATCGATCTGTCCCGGACATTTACAAAGAACCTTGCCAAGCTGGTAAATGAGGAAACGGAGGAGTAGGAATGGAATTTAACGAGGTCATAAATAAGAGAAGAACCAGCCGGGAGTGGACGGACAGGGAAGTAGACTTTGACGTGATAAAAAGAATCATCGGGGCAGGCATGAAGGCACCGTCCTGGGATCACTACCGGAACTGGCAGTTTATTGTGCTCCATACAAAGGAAGAAAAGGAAAATGCCTTTGGATATGCAAAATACATTGCAGAAAAATTTGATACGGGCCGGTACGAAAACAGGAAGCTGAACCTGGCCCAGGAAATGTACGCCTACGCCATGCCGCGGCAATATACGATGTTAGTGGACTGTCCGTACGTGATTGTCCCGCTGTTCCGATGCAGCAGGCTCAACGCCGAGTGGGTAAGCAAGCTGAACCCGCTGACGACGGCATGGTGCGTGGCTGAGAATATCATGCTTGCCGTCATCAACGAAGGGCTCGGCTACTCCCTGCGGATCCCCCTGAACAAGGAACACAACATTGTCCTTGAAAAACTCGGCGTGCCGCAGGGCTACATGACCCCTTGCTTCATCGGAGTCGGCTATCCCAAAGAAGACGAGCGGATTTTGGAGCAGTATGACAGCCGGCCGGACGGGCATATCCATATGGGGGCCTGGTAAATAACGAGGCATCGGTTCCGTTGGAATCGATGCCCCTTATAGTTTCTAGCGCCTTCTCCGGTCGTGCTTTTCGTAATATTTCTTCTTTTCCGCATACATTTTCTGCTCTGCGCCCTTTATCAGAAGGGACATGGAGGAGATATCCTGTCCGCACTGGATTCCCACGGAGATATTATAATCGGCTTTTGTCAGATCAGAATTCAGTGCTTCACTCCGCATTTCGAGATCCGCCTCTGCCGCATCCGGGACAAACAAAACGAACTCGTCCCCGCCTGTCCGGTAAATATATTCCGTATCGAAGTGTTTTCGGATCTCTTCGGCCACGGTACGCAGCATCTCGTCCCCCTTGTCATGTCCATGGGAATTGTTCATTTCATGGAGGCCGTTTGCGTCAATGTACACACAGGCCAGAGAACTTCTGTGTTGTGCAAAGATGCCGGGGAGATCCCTTTCATAACGGTTCCTGTTGTAGAGCCCGGTCAGGGCATCGTGATCGCCCTGCTTTTGAATTTCCGTGTAGCTTTTCAGGTTTTTGCAGAACATGCCGAAGCTGAACTGCATATTTTTAAGCAGCATTGCCGGTTCATGGCCCTTTTTCGTATTGCAGGCTGCCAGAATGCCGCAGATGCCTCCGCCCACGTCTTCGATGGGGACGGCGATCACATTTCTGATATCGGACAGTTCGCCTGCCGGAATCAGCTTTTTGAGTTCGCTTTCCCTGTAAGATTCATACATCTCATTGCCGGCAGCAAAGAATTCCAGAAACCTTCCGGCAGTTTCACGGCCGTCGGCGGCCCTGCGTTCCCCGGCCGGTTTGCCGTCTTCCCAGAAATACCATTTGCCGTCTTCTTCCTCGCTCAGGATCCAGAAACTGATTTTTTCAGCAGGCAGGATGCCGCCGAGCTTTTCCAGAGCCGCATAGATGTTTTCGCTTTTTTCATGTGCATTAAACAGAAGCTGCTCAACGTCATAGATATGGTTCAGCGTATCGAACCGCTTCTGCTTTTCATTCGTCACGCTCCGGACATAGCGCATCATCCACAGCAGGTACACGACAAAGCATAAAAGCTCGAACCCCAGGAAAATCCGGAGAATCTGTTCGATGGCATTGGCGCTTTCAAATACGACGCTCTCAGGCACGGACAGCGCAATCCGCCAGTCGTTGATATCCATGGGTTCATAATAAAAGTAGAGATATTCCCCGATGGTTTTTGATACGAATACGACGTACCGGCTTTCCCCGTTGGCCACTCCCTGCCGGAGCTGGTCCGCGTTATAGCCGGGAGCCATTTCCCGTTCGCCGAGTGCCCAGATATTTCCGGTGGCTCCGGGATGCCATGTGTCGATGAGGAAATCCCCGGTCTTTCCGTCTATGATATACAGAGCTGCTTTTTCGCCGTAAGCATTCAGATTGATCCCCTCCGGAAGTTCACCCGGCAGGATCACGCCGTACAGCATGGCCACAGTCTGGCCGTCCTGTTTTACAGGAACATAATGCCTCACGACATACGTGCTGCTATCGAGAATGTCGGTTTCGCGGTTCGTGATATGGATCCCCTTCGCGGCTTCTTCCTCAAAAGAGAGCTGTCCGCCGGCTTCTATGCGTCTCCCGCCCTCTGTGAGCACAATGTCGCCGGGCAGCAGCAGCTCGATGCGGGACATCATACCGATGTTGGTGTAGGAGTCCAAAAGCTTCCAAAGGTCAGGAGAAGAAAAATCCTGGTGCTGTGAGAGCACGGCCGAAAGCATTTCCAGCTCTTCCCGGTCATTTTTCGCATACATCTCAATGGTATCCGCCAGGTTCCCCGCCTCCTCATAGAGACGGTCAAAGCTTCTCTGTTCTTCCATGCGGCTTATGTAATTCGTCACGCCGAAAGACGCCGCCACAATAAAGAAAATCATGATGCCCGTCGTAATCAGGGGATATCCCCACCGGATGTCCGCTTTGGTTTTCTGCTGTTTTTGCTTTTTCATGCCAGCCAGCATAATTTTCAGCCTTCTTTTCTGATTTCTGGCGCCCGCCGTTGCCCGGCAGGGCAGGTGCATGTGATAAAAATTACAGCGCCATTATACAACAGGTTCCTTCTCTCTGCAAGACTTCTGTGTTCAGACATAAAAACGGCACAGCCCTGTTAAAGAAGCTGTGCCGTCAAAGCAGAAATTTTATTGATATCCAATGACAACGCAGACCATCATGATGATGACGCATGCCAGGATCCAGAGTCCCCAGAGCTTTCCGAAGAACTTCATCCACCTGTCGTAGGGGATGGCAGCCGCCGCGATGAACGGCATGAGGGAGCCGCCGTGGGGCTGTGCGTAGCCGCAGATGCCGTCTCCGAGACGGTAGGAGAGGACAAGAATCTGGCGGCTGATGTCGGAGAGGTCGGCCACAGGAGCCAGAATCGGCATGACGACGGCCGCCTGTCCCGTTCCCGAGGTGACGAATACGCTGGCAATCATGTTGATGATTAACATGGCCGGTGCCTTTAAAATATGCGGCAGGTAGTCCATGGAAGCCGCCATGCCCATGACGACGGTGTCCAGGATGTTGGCCTGATCCATGATGAGGGTACAGGCGGCGCCGAGGCCGACGATCAGGGCAGCAGAGATCATGCCCTTTGCGCCCTTTACGAACTCAGATGCGATTTTGCTGGGATTGTAGCCGTAGGCCAGGCCGCTTAAAATGCCCATCCACATGAAGACGATAGCGTTTTGCGTCAATGTCCAGCCGAATTTCAGGCAGCCGTAGATCAGGACGGCAAAGGAGCCTAAGAAGACGGCGAGAACCAGCCAGTGACGCTTTTCAATTTCCGCGTCCATCTCACTCATGTCAAAGGTCTTGATATCCGGACAGCCGTAGATGGCGCTCTTTGTGGGATCTTTTTTGCATTTTTCGCCGTAGCGAACGATGTAGGCGGTGGTAATCAGGTAGAGGATGACAAAGGCCGCGATCCGCATGGAAATGCCCGAGTAGGCGGGGAGTCCCACAAGCCCCTGGGCCACGGCTGTCGTTGAGGCAAAGATGCCGGAGGAGAAGCCGATTCCGATGCCCAGCATGACGATGGAAACACCGACGATGGCATCGTATCCCAGCGTGGCCGCCAGCATGACGCCGATGGGCGTAAAGCCGATGAATTTATTCGTCGACTGGGTGATGCCGATGCTGGCAAACAAAAGGACGAATAACGGGATAAAGAATTTTTCCTTCCCGCGGCAGGCCTTTGACAGACGGTTGCAGAAGGCGTGGAACATGCCGGTGGATAAGAGAACCTCCAGGCCGGCGCCGACGATCAGGACACCGAAAATGATGTCAGCCTGTTCCGTAAAGGAAGTCATGATGTAATTTGGTATTTCCCAGAAGGGAACGGGCGTTTTTTCGATGTAATGGAACGAATCTGCCACGACGACTTCCTGGCCGGCCTCGTTTTCGATCCGGTCATACTGTCCGGCAGGGATCACATACGTCATGATGGATACAAAAATTAAGATCATGAAGATCACGACGTAGCCGTGCGGCATTTTAAAGGCTTTTTTCTTCTTTGCTGCTTCCATGAGAATCCCCCTCGTATGATTTATTTTGCTTCGCTGTTTTCCTTTTCCAGGTTGCAGCGGAATTCTTCTTTTACTTTTGCTAAAAGCTCCGGTTTTTCAATGAGCTCCCAGGCGGAGCCGGCGATGATTTTTGCGCCAAAGATTACGGCGTCATGGGCTTCCTTCGTCTTTCCCGCCTCGATGTATTCCTGAGAGTGGGCCGCGGCCCCTTCGGGAACGAAGGCGATGCGGGCGCAGGTGCCGGGAACACGCCGCATGACGTTTCCGAAATCCGTGGAGCCGGTTTTTTCCCTGGCCGGACGGAGTCTCGGGGCGTTCACTGCCTTCGCCTGTTCCATGACAATGTCATTTAAAGAGAGAACCGGGATTTTATTGTCCACTTCCTTTTCGCGGATGATCTCCACCTCGGTTTCCGTCATCATGGCGGCGCCCTTTAAGACCTTTTCAAACCGCTCGCAGACGTTGTCGAGATAGGCGCGGTTGTAGGAGCGCACATAGGCGCTGGCCTCCGCGTATGCCGGAACCACGTTGGCCGGCGTCCCGCCGCAGTTTACGACAGTGTAATGCATTTTTACGTCGGAATTTACATGCTCACGCAAAAATTCAATGCCCTGGAACGCGAGGATCAGGCCGTCTAAGGCGCTCCTTCCTTTTTCCGGCTTGATGGCCGCGTGGGAGCTTGTGCCGCGGAAGATGATTTTATATTTGGTGTTTGCCAGGGACTTTACGTCCACCTGGGTGGCCGGGCCGCCGTGCATCATGAAGGCCGCGTCCAATTCCGTAAAATCGCAGCCCCTCTGGATCATCATGATTTTTCCGCTGACGCTCTCTTCGGCCGGCGTACCGTAGACGGTAACCGTATAGGGTTTATCGGTTTTTGCATCTTTTAAAGCCTTGGCGGCGGCCAGGATGCTGGGGCCCTGCATATGGTGGCCGCAGGCATGGCCGATTCCAGGCAGCGCATCGTACTCGCAGAGCAGGCCGATGTTGGGGCCGCCCTCGCCGTGATGGTAAACGGCGCGGAACGCCGTCTCGATGCCTGCCACGCCGCGTTCTACGAAAAAGCCTTCTTTTTCCAGCCAGCCGGTGAGGACAGCGGCGGCGTGGAATTCCTCAAGGCCGGTTTCCGGATGATCGAAAATATCGTCGGCCATGGCCGCAAGCTCGTCGCGCATGCTGTCTATCTCCTGAAACATTGCTTCTTTCGACATAAAAAAGCACCTCCGTTCGTTGATAGGGCAACTATACCAGAAGACGGCGGTGCTTGTACAATATGTAAAATTTAATTTATGGTTTTAGGTTTTTTATGGAAGGTTTGCATGAAGCCGTTAAGCTGTCAGGAAACGCTCGCCGTGGCTTTTTAAAATGTCCACCATGCCCTGCATGTAATCGGGCAGCTCCATGCCCTTTTTGTAGGCCGCGACAACGGCTCTTTTGTGGTTTTCCGTATCCATGATGTAAAAATTGACAGGCTTTTTATATTTGAGGTTGACGGCGTAGCCTTCGCGGATGAAGCTGATGCCGAGGCCTTCGGCCGCCATCTGGAGAGCAGTTTCCATGCTGCGGAAGATGCGGATGCGTCCCGGCGTCACATGGTGGCGTTTTAAAATAACGTCTTCCACATGGCGGCTGCTCTGCATGGGCGTGTGCAGGATCAGCGTCTGGCCGTTTAGGTGTTCCGGGCTCAGCTTGCGGTATTTTTCTCCGGGGACGTACTCGGCCATCTCGTTGATGGGATGGCGGACAGGGACGGCCATCAGGAATTCTTCCTCAAACAGGATTTCCGTCTCCATATTCCCGGTCACGTCGCTTTTATTGAGAATAATCATGTCCAGCTCGCCTTTTTTCAGCATCTCGTTGATGACCGTCAGGTTCCCCTCGCGGATCACCAGGTCCACCTGGGGCCATTTTTCCTCGTACTCGGCAATGACAGGCGGGAGAAACCAGGAACCGCGGCGCTGGGAGATGCCGAGCCGCAGGCGGCCGGCAGTTTTGCAGGCGATGTCGTAGATTTCGCTGTTGAATTCCTGTTCCAGCTTTAACATCTGGGCGGCCTTTTTCACATAGCATTCCCCGGCAAAGGTCAGCACGAACCGTTTCCCCTTCCGCTCAAACAGGGGGAGGCCGAGATTTTTCTCCAGGTTTGTGATGTAGATGCTTAAGGCCGGCTGAGAGATGAAGAGCCGTTCCGCCGCCTTTGTCAGGCTGCCGCATTCCGCCAGGGTGCATACATATTTCTGTTCCCGCAAATCCATAGTTCCCCTCCGTTTTCTGTGCTGATGTAGAAGTTTTTCTATATTATAGCAGTTTTTAGAAAATCTTACAAACGATTGGCGGATCATTAGAAAAATTTATACGGATCTTTAGCTTTTCTTATGATTTTTGGGTGAAGCGGCGGCTTCCAAAAAACGGGAAAGGCCTGCATAATTTGCCGTACCTGCTAATATGATGTAAAAAACGATTTCAGGGATGACCCATGAAAGAATATATCGAAGAGCGGGCAATCCAGATTGCCAATTATATTATTGATGAGAATGCGACGGTGCGGCAGACGGCGAAGAAGTTTGGGATATCTAAGAGTACGGTACATAAGGACGTCACCGACCGCCTCATCCACATCAACCCGACCCTCGCCGCCGAGGCCCGCGTCGTTTTGGACATCAACAAGGCCGAGCGCCATATCCGCGGCGGCCTGGCGACGAAGGAGAAGTACCAGCACCAGCTCCAGGCATGCAGCACAACAAAACCGTAAACAAAAATCCGCCGTTCCCTTCATGGGCCGCAAGAGTGTTTGCAGGCCGGGACGGCGGATTTTTCAAATCCCGCCCCGATACATCTCCCATTTGACAGATCCCCCTCCCCCCACTATAATAAGAAGAAAAACAAAACAGACAAGGAGCTTTTACCATGACATTCATATACCCTGCGGTCTTCACCCCGCACAAAGACGACAAAGGCTACCACGCCGCTTTCCCGGATCTGGAATGCTGCGAGGTGGACGGGCCGGATCTGGAGGACGCCATCGAAAACGCCAGGGAGGCGGCCTATAACTGGATTATGGTGGAGCTGGAGGAGGAAGAGTGCGACCTTCCCTTTGCCAGCCATGAAGACGACATCCATTTAGAGGAAGGGCAGTTTATAAGGCGGATCCTCGTAACCATCAAGCTTTTGCCGGATAACGACTAGGCGAACCAGACAGGCGTGCCGGCCTGCCCCGCCACTCACCGGAATAAAATAAAAGGTTTCCCAATAAAATGTAGCAAGTAAAATTGGGAGCCTTTTATTTTTATGTTTGGAAAGTGGAACTTAAAATGGAAAAAGCCGGGAAGAAGGGCGACAGCGGCCTTTGGCATTGTGGCGATCCTGGCGGCCGTCTGCATCGGCTTTACCGGCTGCCGGTCGGAGAACAATGCAGACGAAAAAATCCGCGATCTGGATTTTACGGTAATCGGCGAAAATGAAATTCCGGCAGAGCTTGCCGACATCATCGCCCAGAAGCGGGAAAAACCGTTCAAGCTTACATACGCCGACGGAAGCGACATGTACATCGTAGTTGGCGAAGGGCCGCAGAAAGGCGGCGGCTTCAGCGTTGCCGTGAAAGAGCTGTATGTGACGGAAAATTCCATCGTGATCCGGACAGAGCTCATCGGGCCGGAAAAAGACGAGGCCTCCGGCGCGGACATGTCCTACCCGGTACTCGTGGTAAAGACGCAGTTCATGGAAGAGCCGGTGGTGTTCCGGTAAAAAACAGGTATTTACTTGCGCCAGGTTTTCTGGTAGAATAGCGAAAGCTTAAAGGAAGGAAAAGCCGCCGGGCTGTTTTCTGGCTTAACCGGGACAGCCCGGCGGTGCCATACCGGCAGGAGAGCAAAGGAGATTACATGGAAGCTTCAGGAAGAGAAGACGCCCTTCAGAGGACAAGGGACATCGAGCGCAGCATCATCAAGCGGTTCCGGAAGGAAATCTGGCGGCCGTTCGTGCGGGCGCTCAACGATTATGACATGATAAAGGAAGGCGACAACATTGCTGTCTGCATTTCCGGCGGAAAGGACTCGATGCTGCTTGCAAAATGCATGCAGGAGATCCTGCGCCACGGGAAAATGGAATTCGGCTTAAAATTCCTTGTGATGGATCCCGGCTATGCGCCGGAAAACAGGGCGCTGATCGAGGAAAACGCAAAAACCCTGGGAATCCCAATCCATATTTTCCAGTCGGAAATCTTCGACGTGGTGGTGGATGTGGACGATTCACCATGCTATCTCTGTGCCAGGATGCGCCGCGGCTACCTGTATTCCAATGCGAAAAAGCTCGGCTGCAACAAGATCGCCCTGGGCCATCATTTTGACGATGTCATCGAGACGATTCTCATGAGCATGCTCTACGGCGCCCAGGTCAACACCATGATGCCAAAGCTCCACAGCACGAATTTCGAGGGCATGGAGTTAATCCGCCCGCTGTATCTCGTGAAGGAGGCCGACATCCTGGCCTGGAAGGACTACAACCATCTGCGGTTCCTCCAGTGCGCCTGCCGGTTCACCGAGGCGGCCGCCAGGGAAAACGAAGAGGAAAAATCCAAGCGCCAGGAGATGAAAAAGTTAATCGCCGGCTTCCGGAAGACCAATCCGTACATCGAGACCAACATCTTTAAAAGCGTGGAAAACGTCAATCTGGACGCCTGCATCGGCTATGTAAAGCACGGGGAGCGCCACAATTTCCTGGAGGAATACTAGGAAACCGGATAAAACCGGGAGACCGATGGCGTGCCTGCCCGAGGAGGCCCTAAAGAATCAGGACAAAATGCCATGCCCGTCATATTTAAAAGGACGCCGTCATAAACTTTCGTAAAAGCAGCAGCTTTGGAAAGGTTTGGTGGCGTTTTTTATGATGGAACTTGTGAAAAAGCATATCCATATGAACAGGCGGCGCGGGAATGTCACGTCCCAGATCACCCTGGACGACGATTTCAACGTGCCGGATTCCATGGACGATGTGGAGGAGCTGATTTTGGACAGCGGCGAAATTCAGATAGAATCAGCAAAAAATCTCGGCGAGAAGGTGGCCGTCAGGGGAAAGCTGAATTTCCGCGTTCTCTACCGGAAGCCGGACGGCGGCCTCATGACCTTGGCCGGGACACTTCCCTTTGAGGAAAATGTCAATGTGCCGGGGCTTAAGGAGCAGGACTTTCTCCAGGCCGGATGGGAATTGGACGACTTAAACATCGGCCTGATCAACTCGAGAAAATTAAGCGTCAAGGCTCTTGTGACCCTGAAAATCCAGGCGGAGACGCTCTACGACGCCGAAGCGGCCGTGGATGCGGAATTCGACGGGAATGTGGAAATTTTAAAGAAAACCATCACGGTGGCGGCCATTGCCGTGAGGCGGAAGGACACCTTCCGCGTGAAAGAAGTGCTGACGCTTTCGGGAAACAAGCCGGACATCGACACGCTGCTCTGGCAGGATCTCCGCCTGCGGGGCGTGAACACGAAGCCGTTAGACGGGAAAATCCATATCGACGGGGAGTTAATGGTATTCGCCATCTACGCCGGCGAAGGCGCCCAGGCCCAGATTCAGTGCTTAGAGGAGACCATCCCGTTTTCCGGAGAAGTGGAGTTAGAGGAGTCCGTGGAGGGGATGATCCCGTTTATCACCGTGCGGCTCATACATAAAGACATGGAAGTGAATCCCGACGCCGACGGGGAAATGCGGGAAATTTCCGTGGACGCCGTCATGGAGCTTGACATCCGGCTTTACGAGGAAGAACAGGCGGAGATTTTAAACGATCTCTATGCCCTCGACAGAGAGGTGGTGCCGGAGACCGGCGAGGCCTGCTTCGACCAGATCGCCGCCAGGAATACGTTAAAAAACAGGATCCAGGAGAAGGTGAGCCTGGAAAACGGCCAGCGGATTTTGCAGATCTGCCACAGCGACGGCGATGTGAAAATTGACGACGTACAGATTCATGACGGCGGCATCCATATCGACGGCGTCCTGGAAGTGCGCCTTCTCTACCTGACGGCCGACGACAGCTCGCCGGTGGGCGCCTCCGTAACCATGGTGCCGTTTCACGCCATGGCCGAGGTGCCGGGCATCACCGAAGACAGCATCTACCAGCTGGAACCCGGCTTAGAACAGCTTACGGCCGTCATGCTTGGCGGCGACAGCGTGGAAATCAAGGCCTCCGTCGTCATTGACACCCTTGTCCTCCAGCCGGTCTGCGCCCAGGTGATTTTAGGCGTCCGGGAAGAGCCGTTAGACATGGAAAAGCTTAAAAAAATGCCGGGCATCGTCGGCTACATCGTGCAGCCCGGCGACTCCCTCTGGAAGATTGCCAGGAAATTCCACACAAGCGTAGACGCGATCATGGCCGCCAATGACCTGACCGACAGCCTGATCCATCCGGGAGATAAGTTGATTTTAATCAAAGAAATCCGGGAACAGCCATAAAAATCTCCGGGAACCTGCGAAATCCCACAGGCTCCCGGAGATTTTTGCGCTGCAAAAGAAAAACCTGGCGCCGGCCTATTTCCTATTTGGAAAAATATGGCCGGATGCCAGGTTGCAAATCGGGGAGAATACCATATAATAGAGTATAAGCCGGTCAGCAAAACGAAAGTCCGCATCCGGCCGATGCTTTATATAGATCCGGGAATCCATGGTCTCCCGGGACGGTAATGGTATCCGAAACACGTGCCGTTACCGTTTACATAATCCGGATCTATGCGGCCACAAACCCGAACATCATCACATAATGGCAGAAGCTCCCGCCCATGACGAACAGATGGAAAATCTCATGGGAGCCGAAAAACCTGTGCTTTGCGTTGAAGATCGGAAGCTTTAACGCATAGATAATGCCGCCGATGGTGTAAATGATGCCGCCGGCGAGGAGCCATCCGAAGGCCGCCGCAGGCAGGGCGGAGACGATCTCGCTGATTGCCGTGATGCAGACCCAGCCCATAGCGATGTAGATGAGCGAGGAAAACCACTTTGGGCAGTTGATCCACAGGGCATTGATGATGATGCCGGAGACGGCAATGCCCCAGACAAGGGCCAGAAGCCGGTACCCGGCCTGGTTTCCGAGGACAATCAGGCAGACCGGCGTGTAGGTGCCCGCGATCAGGACAAAGATCATCATGTGGTCAATCTTTTTTAAGAGCTTGTTGACCTTTTCGGAAATATCGAAGGTATGGTAAGCCGTGCTGGCCGCGTAAAGCAGGATCATGCTGACGATAAAAACAGCGAGGGCCGCCACATGGAGATGCCCTGGCGCGTCTGCGGCTCTTAAAAGCAGGGGCGCCGTTGCGATGATGGCAGAAATCATGGCGATAAAATGAGTGAGCGCGCTGCCGGGATCTTTGATTTTCAGTTTCATAGACACTCCCTCCATTCTTGAGATGTTTATTACTGCGACATGTAGTTTTAAAAACTATATGTATTGTTTTTATATACTATACCACTTTGAAGAAAAATATGCAAGCGTTTTTCCGGGAAGACAAAGGAGGAACTCATGGAAGAAATTTTATATGCAGACAGTGATATTCTCGTGGCCGTCAAGCCGGCGGGCATCGAATCCCAGGCCGCCAGGCGGTTCGAGCCGGACATGGTGAGCCGCCTGAAGCGGTACCTTGTTGTAAACAAGTTATGCACACCGGGGAAAGAGCCGTATATCGGAGTTATCCACAGGCTGGACAAGCCGGTTTCCGGCATCATGGTCTACGGAAGGACGAAAAATGCCGCAGCCAGGCTGAGCAACGCCCTTCAAAACGGAAAAATGAAGAAAACATATACGGCTGTCGTATGTGGAAAACCTGTGAATACTGTGGATAACTTTGTGGATTACCTGGAAAAAACGGTGGATGGAAATTATTCACATGTTGTGGATAAGGGGAAAACCGGTGGAAAACGGGCCGAGCTGTCCTACCGGCTCGTGGATACGAGGGAGGAAGCCGGACAGATTTTGAGTCTTCTTGAGATCCGGCTGATGACGGGGCGGCACCACCAGATCCGGGTGCAGTTATCGTCCCACGGCCTTCCGATTTACGGGGACAGAAAGTACGGCGGGCCGGAAAGGGATTTTCCGGTGGGCACTCCGCTTGCCCTCTGCGCGTCGAAGCTTTCCTTCCCTCACCCAAAGACGGGAAAGGAGATGGAATTTTCCATGACGCCTTCCGGCGGCGCCTTTGAAAAATTTTTCCACGGCGAATAAACCTGCCGGATCGGCTCATACTAAGGTTTGTACAAAGGAAGTACAAATCAAAAAACAGGTGAGTCCATGGTGAAACCAGTCAAAAAACTGAAGAAAATTTTATTGATAATGGGAATTACGGGCGCGGTCTACGGAGGGTTCCGATACCTCCTGCCCCTCGTAATTCCCTTTTTGCTGGCTTATGCGGCGGCTTTGTGGATGCGGCCGTCGGTGCGGTTCATCGAGACGCGTTTCTGTTTCCGGTTCCTTGGAAAAGAGCGCCGGCTCCCAGTCTGGCTCATCGGCGGGGCCGAGCTTTTGCTTTTTTCGGCGCTTTTGTTCTGGGGGCTTTATCTCGGCGGAAAACAGCTCTTTTCTGAAATGCGTCTGTTCTTTGAGCGGTTCCCGGACTGGCTTCTCTGGCTGGATGAGTGGCTCACGGGCATCTGTCTTCGGGCGGAGGAGGCTCTTGGCCTGAAGGAAGGCCGCCTTGTGGGCTTTGCCGGGGACATGGTCGGGAGTTTAAAGGAGGCGGCCAGGCAGTCCACAATGCCGCTTCTCATGACGAACTCCATGGCGATTTTAAAGAAGGCGGCGGAAGCCCTGGTCTTTCTTGTGATCTTTTTTGTGGCGGCCCTGCTCTGCCTTCAGGAGATGGACGATCTGAGGGAGAAAAAGAGCCGCTCCACCTTCCATCGGGAGTTTTCGCTGATGGGGCGGCGGCTTGTGACGGTGGGCAATGCATGGCTGAAAACGCAGTTCATCATTTTGGTGCTGACGTCCATTCTCTGCATTCTGGCGCTGTTTCTGATCGGCAGCCCTTATGCGATTTTGTTCGGCATCGGCATTGGGCTTGTGGACGCGCTTCCGGTTCTTGGCGCCGGCGCCGTGCTGATTCCCTGGGGAATTGTGCTGTTTGCAGAAAAAGCATGGTGGCAGGGGACTGTGCTTCTCGTGCTTTACGCGGTCTGTTACCTGCTCCGGCAGTTTTTGGAGGCAAAAATCATGGGCGGGAAGGTGGGGCTTTCGGCCCTTGAAACGCTGGCATCCATGTATGTGGGGCTTAAGCTTTTCGGCCTCGTAGGCTTTCTTTTGGGGCCCATCGGCTACATTCTCATTGAGGATCTGGTGGATCTATACTGGGAAAAAGATTGACACGGCGTTTTGGGAAACTTAAAATGGAGAAAAACCAAAGAAAAGCGCCGGAGTTTTCCGGCGGCGGAAAGGAAACCATGGAACAGCATTCAGAAAGAGGCATGAACCAGTCTGCGAAGTTTATTCTTGCGGCAGGCGTGTTCTGCGCCTCCATGTCTTCCATCTTTTTTAAATTCATGACGGCGCCGAGCTGCGTCACGGCCACCTACCGGCTCGGCTGGACAGTCCTTCTTCTGACGCCTGCTGTCTTTTTAAGGCACAGGCGGGAACTTTTGTCCTTAAAAGCGGGAGAGCTAGGCTGGTGCGCCCTGGCCGGCGTCTTTCTGGCGCTGCATTTTTTCGTCTGGTTCGAGTCTCTGCGGCTCACGTCGGTTGCCAGCTCCACGGTGTTAGTCTGTACGGAGGTGGTGTTTGCGGCCTTCGGTTATCTGATCTTTTTTGGCCGCAGGATCCGGGGCATCGAGACGGCTGCCATCGCCGTGGCTGTCTTCGGGAGCGTCGTCATCGCCATGGCGGACGGCGGCGGGAGTGCCGGGGAACATGCCCTGGCCGGAGATCTGATGGCGCTGGCGGCCGCCGGGTTTTCTGCCCTCTATACGTTAATCGGCGTCAGGCAGCGGGGGCATATGAGCACGACGGTCTATACATACGTCCTCTACTGGGCCAGCTTTTTCACACTGCTTGTCATCGACATCCTCACCGGGACGCCAGTGCTTGGCTACGGGCCGATGGACTGGCTCATGAGCCTCTGTCTGGCCGTTTTCTGTACGCTCCTCGGCCACAGCATCTTCAGCTGGAGCCTCAAATACCTGTCCCCGACTTATGTGAGCACGGTGAAGCTTGCGGAGCCGGTGTTTGCGGCGGCAGCGGCATTTGTGATTTTTGCGGAGATGCCCGGCATGCTCCAGCTTGCAGGCGGCATCATTGTCCTGGCGGGCGTGTACCTGTACACGAAAAATGCCTAGAGGCAGGCGGAAATTTCCCTGAGCATGGCATCGGCGAAAATCTGAGCCGTCTCCATGTCGATGGGGACGGGCGTTTGTGAGCCGTACCGGGAAAGTGCCTGAAAAATCAGCGGGGCATAGGCCTGCGGAAGATGGGAAAGGCCCCACCGGCCGCCGGCCTCCTTGGAGAGCACCAGGCCTTCCGAAAGATACGCCGATACCCGGCAGAGATTTAAAATCACGTAGACGGGCTCCCGCAGCACGTCTTCCCTGGCCGTCTGGATGTCATGCCAGATGCTGTCGAGATAGGCCTCCTTTGGAACCTGGCCGAAAACACCGGCAATTTCCGCGCCGTATAAAGCAAGCCCAAAGTGGTTCAAAATCATGACGTGAGCCGCCAGGTCCCTGTCTGTGCCGTTCATCCTGCGGATATAGTCCTCCGGATCCCTTTGGAACCATGACAGGTGCATTGGGGAAAAATGGAGCTCAAAGGGCGTCGGATAGACGAAGGGAAGGCAGAATTCCCGTTTTAAAAAGCTGATTTCCAGCCCCTTTGCCGGGCCGCGGCCGTTTAAGGCCACAATTTCCTCCATGAGACGGCGCTTCTGACTGTCAGAGAGGGAAGTCTCTGTGACGGCCAGAAGATCCAGATCGCTTTGTCCCGCGTGAAAACAGCCCATGGCCATGGAGCCGTGGAGATAGACACCGGTGAGCGCTGTCCCGAGGACAGTCCGGCACAGTGTAATCAAATCGTCGGTCACATCCTGAAATTCCATGTCACATCCCTCACAAATCCCTGTTATTTCCATTTATTATAGTATTTGAACGGAATTCCGGTCAAGAAGGCGAAGAAGGATTCTCGGGCTTGACAAGAACATTACTATATGTTATATATAATATAGAACAAATAAAATAGATATATTCTTGTATCCGGCCGCAGGAATGCCTGCGGCTTATGGAAATAAAAGAGGGTGACTGTGATGGCAGCAAAGAGAGATTATTACGAGGTTCTCGGCGTCAGCAGGGATGCCGGCGCGGCGGAGATTAAAAAAGCATACAGGAAGCTGGCGAAAAAATACCATCCGGACTCCAACAAAGGGGACGCCCGGGCGGAGGAACGCTTTAAGGAAGCGACGGAAGCCTATGATGTTTTAAGCGACGAGGAAAAGAGGAAGCTTTATGACAGGTTCGGCCATGCCGCCTTTGACGGAACAGGTGCGGCGGCCGGCGACAGTGCAGGAAACGCCTACGGCGGCCCGGGCGGCTATACGGAGTTCCACTTCGACGGGAACGGTCAGGACATGGAAGACATCCTGAACCATATTTTTGGCGGCGGCTTCGGGAAAACGGGTGCCCGCGGCGGTTCCTTCGGCAGCAGCTTCTACGGCGGCTTCGGGGATTCCGGCAGCCGGCATTTTTACGGAAACGGCTTCGGCTTTGACGGCGGTTCCTTTGCACAGGACGGAGATGACCTGGCGGCGCAGGTGGAGGTGAGCTTTGAAGAAGCTGCCTTTGGCTGCAAAAAACGGATCTCCTTCCAGGGGGCAGACGGAAAGCGTCAGTCCCTGGAGGTCACGATTCCTGCGGGGATTGAGGACGGGAAGACCTTGCGGTTAAAAGGAAAAGGAATGCCGGGGATTGGAGGCGGCGCGCCGGGAAGCCTGATGCTCAAGGTGTGCGTAAAGGAGAAGCCGGGGTACCAAAGAGACGGGCTGGATGTTTACACGACGGTTTCCGTGCCCTTTACGATGGCTGTGTTCGGCGGCGAGGTGCCTGCCGATACGCTGTATGGACGCGTGCTATTAACCATAAAGCCGGGCACCCAGTCGGGGACGAAGATCCGGCTGCGCGGAAAGGGAATCGTCTCCATGAACCAGCCGGGCGTGCGCGGCGACCAGTATGCGTCGGTGGAAATCCAGGTTCCGCGGGATTTGAGCGCAGCCGCAAAGGAGAAGCTTAAGGAATTTGAGGCCGCCTGCGGGGGAAGCCGGCGGGGAAATGCGGCATAAATGAGGCATAACGGAATAGTAAGAAAGATGTAAGCATATTTCTGTATCTTTTCAAATGCTTTCGTGATAGCATAGAGCTAGAAAATGAAAATGACCGGAAAATAGCAGTTTCAGATCACGGGAGGCGGAAAGAAAATGAAAAAAACAGTCAGGATGATCTGTGCCCTTGCGGCGTGCGCCATGATCGTTTCTGGATGTACGTCGAAGACGGGGACGGAGGAAAGCAAGGCCGTGCAGGCGGGAGCCGTCGGGAATGAAACGAAGGAGGAGCCGTCGGCCGCAGGGCAGGAGAAATTGGCAGAAGAAGAAAAAGAACCGGCTGTGGAGCTTGATTTGGAAGGCAAAGCGGAACAAAAGACAGACGCCGGGGACGGCAGAAAGGCCGGGGAAGCCGCACCTGCCGAACCAAAGAAGGCAGACGGGCCCAGGGAGGCTGAAGCCAAGGTGGTGCCGGCGAAGGAAGCGCCGAAGCCTGTGCCGGCTGCGGAGCCGGAGAGGCCGAAAGAGCCAAAGGAAAAGCCTGTGCCGGCTGCGGAGCCAGAGGGGCCGAAAGAGCCAAAGGAAAAGCCTGTGCCGGCCGCGAAGCCGGAGGGGCCGAAGGAAAAAACGGAGACGCCTGCCGGAGAGGCGGGGCCGAGAGCGTTAAAAGAAGCGCCTGAAAAAGACGGGCCGAAGAAAGCGGAGCCAAAGGCCGGGCCGGAGAAGAAAGCAGACGGACCCAAGGCGGCCAAGGAACCGGCCGGGCCGGGAAAAGAGGCTGGCCCGAAAGCATTGAAAGCGGAGCCGAAGGCCGGTTCGGAAAAAGAACCGGCGCCTAAAAAGCCAGAGCCGGCAAAAAAGCCTGGCATCGCAGAGCTTGGAAAAGTCGGAGATGACGCCGGTTTCGTTCTTCTGTCTGAAACGGCGGCTTTGCCGGAAGACTTCCTTTCGTTCGAGCTGAAGGCGGCAGGAACGGAAGAAGAGGCGTATTACAGCCTGGCCACGGGCTTTTCTAAAAATGAAACAGAACAGTACGCCGAAAAGGTAAAACAGCTTTTTTTAGACTGCCGGTGGGATGCTCTGGCAGAGGAGATCCGTTTTCCGGCAATGATTGACGGGACAGAGGTCGGGACAAAAGAGGACTTCCTCAAACTGGATCTGGAAAACGGCCTGAACCCATACTTTTTTGTGGAGCTGGAGGAGGAAACCTGCCGGGAAATGTTCTGCAATTACCAGGGGATCATGATGGGAGCCACCGGACGCGTGTGGATTGCCGATGTGCCGGTGGGGAACGGGTCTTCCAGAGGCCTGAAAATCATTGCTGTCAACGGCTTAAAGGAAGACTTTGGCCTTCCGGGAGGCGTTTCCATACGGGCAGAAGAGAATGACATCACGCTAGGCGGCATGACTCTGATTTTAGAAAACGAGACAAATCTTGACATAGCCTTTGGCGGAGACTACAAGCTCCAAATCTGCGATGAGACAGGCGTCAGAGATTTGGAGCCGGTGAGCGATACGGCCTGGGAGGATATTGCCTGGACGCCGCGGCGCGGCGAGCCGGTGCGCCTGGAAGTCAACTGGGAGAGCCGGTACGGGAAGCTGGAGCCGGGAACCTACGCCATTTCAAAGACGGCAGTGGATCTGTCGGCTGAGGAAGGCCGGGGAAGCTGTGAGCGCAGCTTCTGGTTCACGATTGGAGAAACAGCCGGTTAAGGCATGACATGGTACAGAAGAAAAGTCCGAAGCAGACCGGAAAAATCTGCCTCGGACTTTTTATGCGTTTTTTCTCTTATATTCCGTCCCCCACGCCACCATGGCATCCAGAATCGGCTTTAAGCTGTATCCCGTCTCCGTCAGTGTATATTCCACCCGCGGCGGAACCTCTGCGTAAACCTTTCTTGTGAGAAGGCCGCTGTCCTCCATCGAACGCAGGTTGGCAGTCAGCACCTTCTGCGACACATTTCCGACGGAGCGCTTTAGCTCCCCGAACCGCTTTGTCCCGTCCAGCAGATCCCGGATAATCAGCACCTTCCAGCGGTCGCTGATGAGCATCAGGGTTGTCTCCACCGGGCAGGCCGGCAATGTTTTATCCATGTAACCCCTCATTTCTTATAAAAGTTTCTTTTTGATACTTAGAGTAAATTAGATATCTGCTTTCCATATCGGCTTTACAGCTCCATTTTACATGAAACAAGTGAAAAAGGCAATAGAAACCTTCCATGATTACCTGCCGGTAACTATGCCACAATATTGTGCGTACTTAACAGGCGGAACATGGACAGCTATAATAGGCTCAGAAACCGAAAAACAAATCAAAAATGGAGGTAATCATGATGAAAATTACAGTTGTTTGTGCAAATGGAAAAGCAGGAAAGCTGATTGTAAAGGAGGCCATGGACAGAGGGCTCGACGTCACGGCAGTCGTGCGGGGGGAGAACCATTCCGCGGCAGAAAAAGTCATCCGGAAGGATCTTTTTGAGCTGACGGCGGCAGACCTTGCCGGCTTTGACGCGGTCATTGATGCTTTTGGCGCATGGACGCCGGAGACGCTCCCACAGCACAGCACGTCCTTAAAGCATCTCTGCGACATCTTAAGCGGAACCGAGACGCGCCTTCTGGTGGTCGGCGGCGCCGGGAGTCTTTATGTAAACCCGGAGCACACCGTGCAGGTCATGGACGGCCCGGACTTCCCCGATGTTTTTAAACCGCTGGCTTCCAATATGGGAAAGGCGCTGGAGGAGCTCCGCGCCAGGAATGATGTGAAATGGACATATGTGAGCCCGGCAGGAGATTTCCGGGCGGACGGCGCGAAGATCGGAAGCTATCTTCTGGGCGGCGAGGAACTGGTGTTAAATTCCCGGGGCGAGAGCGTAATCAGCTACGCAGACTATGCGGCAGCTATGGTGGATGAAGCCGTAAACGGGAACCATATTCATGAGAGAATCTCGGTTGTAGAGGCATAAAAAGATTGGGAAAGGCCCTCTGTCTGGAAAGATTTCAGGCAGGGGGCCTTTTGAGTAGAAGAAAGAAGCCGGATCAGAAAGCATTGGTTTCCCTTGCAGGTCTTTCACCGGTGCAGGCGGGGATTTTCACCTGGAACAGTCTGTGCGTCAACCGGCTGCCATTCGTTTCAGTAATGGCAGACTTGACCTTAGCACATTATTAGATGTATAATTATTCTTATTATCAATGCGAATTGGCGTTTCCATGGCGTTAAGCAGCGGCGAAAACCTGCCCCTGCGATGCAGCCGATTTACATAAAAAGGAAAAATAAAATGCGAGGAAAAATGATTATGAAAAAGCAAAAGCCGAAACAAAAAATTCCGGAGCGGCTTCTCTGCCTGATGCTTGCTGCGGGAATGGCGGTTTCTCAGCCGGTATCTCCTGTTTTTGCCCAGGAAACCGCTGATGGACAGGGAAAACCGGAAACTCTTGTGGGAGAACTCTGTGTTTATACTCAGGGACAGGGCGTCCACAAGGCAGATGCGGCGCTATACGATGAAACCATGATCCTGGTGTCGCCCCAGACAGCGGCTGCCCTGGCTGACGCAGAGCTGGTTGATGGGGGAAACGGACAATTCGAGTTCTGGCGGGATCATTACGTGGTACAGGTGGATACGAACACAGGGGAAATTGGCATTGGCCTTTCCATCAAAAGGGAAACGGCCAGCAGACTCTATCAGAACGAGAAGTTTACCTTGCAGGAAGTCCAGTCCGTTCGGTTTGGAAAAGAGAAAACAACCGTGATCCCTCTGGAGCAGATCCTTTATCTTCTGAATGCCCAATGGCTCTGCGCGGAGGACTGCGTATATATCTATAACCCGCCGGAAACCCTTTGGAACGTGGTGGGCGGCCTTTGGGAGATGGATGGGGCCCTGCCCTCCCCGGCGGAAATCCTGGGGGATACGGTGTTAAAAAAATGGGGCAATTCCTTTAAATATGGGCTGCTGGCCTTTGCGGATGAGGTAGCCCCGGAATATCTGATTCCCATAGTGGGGGACGATTACTGGGGGCGGCAGAAAATGGAGGAAGCCCTTCTGACGCTGGCTGTTCCCTGTGAAAACATCATGGGAAGCCTTCAGGAGAAAACCCAGAATGACAGCAGCAAATTTATCAGTGACATCAGCGGAATGGCTGGCGATATTTCGTCCCTGGGCGGCGGGGCTGTTTCCGTGGCGGATAAGCTCACCAAATCGGTCACAGCCTGGTCGGATGTCAAGATACCGGACGGGATTTCCAAAACCTTTTCCGGGGTTGGTTTTGCGGCAAAGATGGCAAAGGCCATTGCTGCTGCGGGGCGGTACGAAAGCTGGGGAGAAAATTATCGGAACCAGCTGGAATATCTGTCCAAAGTGAAAAACGATACGTATGCCGAATACTGTAAGGATCTGAACAAAGTGGCCGGGTCTCTTTCTAAGGAGTACGGAGATTACGCAGGAAATGTCACAAAAGAAGTGTTGGAAACCATGCTGTCCAGCCTGGGCGGAACATTTCTGGATACGACCCCGGCAGGGCTGGTGTTCTCCTCCTATGATCTGGCCCACACCTTTGTAGAGGCATATATTCCGGCGGCAAAAACTGCCCAGGCTGCTGGGGATAACGCGTCTGCCGCCATGCGGCTGAACGATTTGGCTGTCCTGATGCGGGCGCAGTATGGGGATGAAATTGTCCGTGTCGCTCAAATGGGAACGCTTAATAGCGCCGAAGATGTGGCCCAGCTTCGGTCCATCGGTTCTCTGATGATGGCGGCATCCGCCCACAGTCACGATTCCCTTTACTCCGCATGGAAAAACATGTATCTTGCCGGGCATTCGGATGCAAGTGAGGAGGAAATCCGTCAGAACGCCGGAGAAACCATCACCATGGATGCGCTGGCTGGCAAGCTGATCCAAAACCAGACCAGCATTACACGGTTTGAGGAAACTTCCCAGTATGATTCGAGCCTGCTTCTCTACGGGGACATGGAGAATTTATACAGCGAAACAGACGGAGCACACCGGGAAAAGATTCCGCCGGAGTATGTGAAAATAAAGGAACTGCCGGTCTTCTCCTCCAACATCGCCGAATACCAGGGAACGCCGTATGTGCGGTACAGCAGCGGCAGCCTGCCCGGCCTGGCCAATATTGCAGTCGAGCCCGCTTCCTATGACGATATCTGCGGAATTGCGTTCTATGAGGATCGTCTGTACTATGCCTGCAAAACTACTGGCACCAGCGATATCAGTTCCGCTATTTATTCCTGCAATCCTGACGGCAGCGACCAAAAACTTCTGGCGGACTGCCCGTATGGCTCCGGCAATGCAAACTGCACAGCATTCATGATTCAGGATGGGCGGCTTTATTATGGGTTTTCCGGGGAAAACTTTGTCGATCTGAATACCGGTGAGACAGGAAATTCTGATTCCGGAGCTGATTTAGAGGCGGCTAACCGTTTTGTAGAGCATAAGGCAGCTTCAGTCGTTTATGCACAGAATGGGCTGTATTTCCGCGGAGAACTCAACTATCAGCAGGGAATGAACGGTGACCGAATTTATTTTGCAGGCGAAGAAGATGAAACAGAAACCATAGTCTATGAGGATTCCTCGCTTCGGCGGATCAATATCGAGATGGTGACACCGCAGGAAATCTATTTCAGCGCAGACAAGGGCAGTGACTGCCTGCTGATGAAACTCGATCTGGAAACCGGAGAAGCGGAGCTGCTGGACAGCCACCCGGAAGCAGGCAGCGGCGGATACTTTGCATGGTAGCATCATCACAGGATAAAAAGGAGAGGTTGTAATGAAAAAACAAATGGCGATCTTGCTGGCAGGAATGCTGGCAGCGGCGCTGCTTTTAAACGGCTGTGCCGCTGGGGAAGGAACCCCTCAAAAAGCGGAAGAGACGGAGAGCATGCCGGCGGAAATGAATTCTGAGGCAGAATCCGCAGACAAAGAAGAGGAGAGCGTCGAGGAAACAGAGGCGGAAAGCACGGCCGCAGTTTCAGAAAGTGCCGAAAGCCGGATCTCGCCGGTGGCCACGCGGCAGGAGGCATTAGACCTTTACGACAAGGCTTTTGCCGAGCATGATTTCGCGTATCTGCTGGCCGCGTGCATTGAGCCGTACGGACAGCGAAATGTAGTTTTTCTGGCGCCGGGCGGCTCGATGTCCGAGGAAGCATACTGGGGAGAGTATGACGATTCCCAGGGGCGCTATTACGATATCGGTGTTTTTGAGAGCTATTCTTCAGAGATTACCGCCGAAACGCAGGTTGAGGATACGAAAGCCATTGAGGAAGAGCTGCTTCAGGCCTACGGCTATTCATGTACCGTCGAAGAGGCTTACGAGGTGACGTATAATCGCATGGCTTCTGGTACGGAGGGAACTGCCGTCAATGAAGGATATCGTGCCCAGATGGTTCTGGTGGACGGCAGCTGGTATATTTCAAAGATGTGGTGATGAAAAAGCGAGTATCCAGCAGTGAAAACAGGGGGCAGACCGCAAACGCTGCGGAAGCCCCCTGTTTTTTGCCTGCCGGTTTTCATTTTTAGTACACCAGATCTGCCAGGATCCATTGTTTTGCGGAACCCATGAACTCCGGCAGAGATTCCACAGAAAATTCTTCATATTCAAAGCTGGACCATTCGTCATATTGTTCTCCATCCTGGTCATAACTGGTGCATGTAAGCGGATAACCATCTTCGTCATAAGTGAATTCCGTCCATGCGCCATAGGCATCTTCCCGACGAACAATATTTCCGGACTCGTCATAGCTGTAAGTCCAAACGCTGCCGCTTTCATTCCCTTTGGAGTCCAGCTTGATCTTTTTCTCAAGCAGACCAGAATCATCGTAGTTCCAGGCATACCAGTAATAAAGGAGGCTTCCATCGAGGGATTCGGATTTGTATTCCATAAGCCTGCCGGATTCATCAAAGAGATACGTTACCTGATAAGACTGGTCTGCCGGAAGTTTAAGAAGGGTTCTTCCGGCTTCGTCAATCTCATAAGTACACTCATCCACTGTTTCTAAAAGGATGTTATCTGGCGTGTACCGCTCAAAGCCGTCGTACAGCGCGGTTTCCGTATAGATAGGCGCATAGTAAGAGCTGATCTGCCCGTCCAGGTCGGTACGGTGGATGTATTCTTTTGCCAGAAGCTTGACAGTGGAGCCGGAAGCGGCTTCTTTTTCAGAACTTGAAGCTTGTTCCGGGCTTTCCGTGCTGCCGGGCTCCTCAGAAGATACGCTGCTTTCATTTGATACAGCTTGAGTCAAGCTGTCAGATGTTTCGGTGCTGCCTGCGCCGCAGCCCGATAAAGAAAGCAGAAATACACAAGCGAGAACAGGTAAAACTTTTTTCATACGCATTCATTCCTCCCAGAAGATAAAATTTTTGAATTCGCATTATTGACATGACTAATTATAACTTTAATAATGCGATTTAGTCAAGAGCATACGCCAGGAACACAAACATAAACGTAACAGAAAAGGATGCGTCCGGAGCTGGAATGCAGACGGAGGCTCGATTCAATAATCAGCCTTTGTATTTGAAGTTTGCGGTTACGACATCATTGTGGGAAATGCGGGTGAAAGGCTTGATTTTACTGGGGGGGGGTGATATGCTTAAAGTATCATACCGCCCCTTTTTTAAGGGCCAGTACAAAGGAGGAATGGTTCAGTATGAAAAGAAAAAAATGGCTTGCCAAAGTGTTGGCGGCCAGCATGGCCATGTCGCTCTGCACATCTGAACTGCCGGCTTTCGGGCAGGTGGAAACGACAGAAAACGTGAGGAAAGCAACGGACAGCAATGCTTCCTATACAGAAGGGAGCACACCTAAGAGGGCAACGGCAAGCAATGCCAGGCTGCTTTCTGCGAAGAAAGCGAGTGAATGGGACACGATGAGCGGCCTGACACTCGACATTGTATCCCCCTATAACCAGCGGAAAAAAGCTTCGGATCTGGAACCGTCAGTGAAGGTATTCCTGTTTGGCAATATCTCTGGCTGCGGGAATACAAAAGGCACGCTTCTGGAACTAAAAACCAAGGCAGAAATTATTCAGGCGGATTTTTATTATCTGGACATTTATAAGAATTCTGTCGAGGAAATCCAGAAACAGGGGGAAGAAATCCTGAAACTTGGGGATCAGATTCTTCTGTGCGCCGATGAAGACGGAACGAATAAATATGGAAGTACCGCGACTACAATTTTTGGCACAGGCTTTCGGATGCCCCTGGTTTTAATCATTGGTGAAGAAAATGAAACGATTGCATGCAGAGAATTCACCACATCCGCCGCGGACTTCGCAGACTGGATTGAGACAAATATTAAAACAGCATATCCGGAATGCGTAGAGGAAAATCTTGCTGTTAGAACGGACACGCTTTATATGTATGAAGGCATGAGTCGCCGCTTCCCGTTAAAATCAAGCGGAGGTTCGGTTCTTTATGAGAGCAGTGATGAAGCAGTGGCGGAAATAAACGAAGACGGAACTATTACGGCAAAGAAACCGGGTACTGTGACTTTAAAGGCATTTTATGGATCAAAGGCCGGTACGGTTACGCTGCATGTTTTAGAGGAAGAAGATCCTTACTACACGGACAATGAATGGGAGGTTCTCAAGCTGGTCAATGAGGCAAGGCTTGAAAATGGTAAGGAACCGATCAGCATGATGCAGGATATGCAGAAAGCAGCCCATGTGAGAGCCAAGGAACAGCTTTTGCTTTACAGCCACACCAGACCAGATGAAAGCTCTTACAGCACAGTTCTCAGTGAGGCTGGGCTCAAGGGAGGAAGCTCCGGGGAGAACATTGCAAGTGGCTATGGTACGCCGGAACATGTGATGGAAGGCTGGATGGAAAGTACCAAGCACCGGGCTAACATCCTGAATTCTGGATATACCCACATCGGAATCGGAGAAGAGAGCCGCAAATGGGTACAGGTATTTTTAGAATGCGGGTATTCCCAGACAGTTACGGGACTCGTAAAGACAGGGCAGACGCATTTGGAGGCAGGAGAGGATTTAAGCAGCCTGGATTATTACATTACAGTCGAGTGTCCGAGATGCGGAGAGGCTGTAATTCCGGTGGTGGATGGAATGTGTACAGGCTTTGATTCCTCAAAGACAGAAACGCAGCAGGTGACTGTGAAACTGGGGAACTGGAGCGAAACCTTTCAGGTGACGGTGGATGCGGCAAAGAAGCCGGTGACAAAAATCCAGCTCTCGAAGTCATCGCTGTCTCTGGAAACAGGAGCGGAAAGCAAGCTGACCGCATCAATTGTACCATCGGATGCGGACGACAAGCGGATTCAGTGGAGCAGCTCTAATCCATCCGTGGCATCGGTGGATGCCAACGGTACCGTAAGGGCTGTGGCACAGGGACAGGCAGACATCTATGCTGCCGCCATGGATGGCAGCGGCGTTCGTTCTTCTGCCTGCCATGTGACAGTAGAGGATCCGGTGCAGGCTGTGACGATCCGATTGGATAAAAAAGCCCTGAATCTTCGGGAAGGCACGACAGAGAAACTTACGGTGTCCCTGTACCCATATGATGCGGATAAAACGGCGGTAGAGTGGAGCAGTTCCAACCCGGATGCCGCATCTGTCAGCGCAGACGGACTCGTGACGGCGAAAAAATCCGGAACAGCTGTAATTAAAGTAAAAACAACAGATGGCAGTAAACTGGAGGCCTCCTGTGATGTCATTGTTTACGGGAAGAATGTGGAGAGCGGCCTGAAACTGCCGTCGGAGGAAGAGGTGCGCGCTTATTATAAGGCCCATCCATTTAATCTCAAACGGAGCGTTACCTATGACGAAACACCGGGAACCAATCCTTATAAAGCCGGTAGCCTGAGCAGTACGTCCAGAGCTGACGGACTGAATGCTCTGAATCTGGTTCGCTATATTGCCGGGCTTTCCGAGGTGGGAATCAATGCTGAGTATGAGGAGCTTGCCATGAAGGCGGCGATCATCAACGCGAAAAACGGTCGCTTAAGCCATTACCCAAGTCAGCCTGGAGACATGCCGGACGACTTCTATGTGGCTGCAAAAGAGGGAGCCGGAAGCTCGAATCTGGCATACGCAAGCTTTAATACGAATCTGGCTTATTCCGTCATCAATCAGTGGATGAATGACGGTGACAGCAGCAACATTAAGGATGTGGGGCATAGAAGATGGTGCCTGGATCCGAATATGGAAGAGACCGGTTTCGGCTTTTACAAAAACTACTCGGCGATGTATTCGTTCGACGGGAGCGGAAATACGGCGAATGACGTAAATTACGTGGCATGGCCAGCAGGAAATACGCCGAAGAGCGTGATGACAGGTCCATGGTCGGTGAGCCTTGGACGTCTGTTTGCAAGACCGGACGAAGGAAACATTAAAATCACAGTGACGAATGGTTCCCAAAAGGCGGTTATCAGCAAGGGACAGGGAACCATGTATATTTCCACCAAGGGATACGGCGATGGGGATTGCATTATTTTCCAGCCGGGTGTTTCGTATTCGTCAGGAGATACGGTACAGGTGACAATTTCTGGCCTTCGTGATGAAAAAGGCGATGAATTGGAAATTTCCTATTCCGTAAACTTCTTTGACATGACAGTAAGCTCCAGCAGCGGAGGTGGTTCCAGTTCCAGTAGCGGAGGTGGTTCCAGTTCTGGCGGCGGAGGTGGCTCCAGCTCCAGCAGACGAAGCACTTCCGTATCCATCAGCACAGGAAATGGGCTTCCGGAATATGTGATTCGCGGTTCCTGGAGCCAGAATGCAGACGGTCAGTGGAGCTTTTCCGATACGGCAGGTGTCATGTATAGGAACGCCTGGGCGGCAGTGGAGAACCCCTATGCCAATACAGCGGCAGGCCAGCAGGCCTTTGACTGGTTCCGGTTTGATGAGAACGGAATCATGATGACAGGATGGTTCCATGATGCCTCCGATGGATTCTGGTATTACTTAAATCCGGTTTCCGATAATACAAGAGGACGTATGCTCACAGGATGGGCCCTGATCGATGGAAAATATTACTACTTTAACCCAGCATCAGACGGACACCGCGGCCGTATGTATGCAAACGAGACGACACCGGACGGCTATCAGGTAAATGCGGACGGCGTCTGGATCCAATAGTCGCACGGCGCGCTGAAAGTTTACGGCTTCTTACACTTGACAAATCCCCCCAATTCCTCTAAAATCAAGAGGAATCCCCAAAGCCGCCATTTTAGCCGGCCTTTTGGGAACCAGAATAAGAAACGGCGATGAAGAGGAAAAGTAAGCGAGAAGCGGCATCCCAGAGAGGGGAGAATGGTGAAAATCCCCATGTGCGCGGCGCCGAAACCGGCCTTTGGAGCCCTGTATGAGAAATGCAGCGTATTCCTGCGTTAAAGGAAAAAGAGGAGAGTTCCCGGGCTTCGGGAGCTAAATTGGGTGGTAACGCCGGCTGTCGGTCCCTTTGGGGGCTGGCAGCCGTTTTTTATTTCCGCCCCGGAGAAAAATTGAGGAGAGAAGATCATGGCAAGAGAAAAGAAGATGGTGGAGGCCATTACCTCCATGGAAGAGGATTTCGCCCAGTGGTACACGGACGTGGTGAAGAAAGCGGAGCTTATTGACTATGCAAGCGTAAAAGGCTGTATGGTAATCAAGCCGGACGGCTATGCGATCTGGGAAAACATCCAGCATGAGCTGGACAGACGCTTTAAAGAGGCAGGCGTGCGGAACGTCTACATGCCGTTATTCATCCCGGAGAGCCTGCTCCAGAAGGAAAAAGACCATGTGGAAGGCTTTGCGCCGGAGGTGGCATGGGTCACCCATGGCGGCCTCGAACCGCTCCAGGAGCGCCTCTGCGTGCGTCCGACGTCCGAGACGCTGTTCTGTGATTTCTATGCGAAAGACATCCATTCCTACCGCGACCTGCCGAAGGTTTACAACCAGTGGTGCTCCGTCGTGAGATGGGAAAAGACGACGAGACCATTCCTGCGCTCCAGAGAATTCTTATGGCAGGAGGGCCACACGGCTCACGCCACGGCCGAGGAAGCCGAGGAGAGAACCATCCAGATGCTGAACCTCTACGCGGATTTCTGTGAGGAAGTCCTGGCGATGCCTGTCATCCGCGGCCAGAAGACCGATAAGGAGAAATTTGCAGGCGCCGAGTCCACCTATACCATTGAAGCCCTGATGCATGACGGAAAGGCCCTTCAGTCAGGCACGAGCCACAACTTCGGCGACGGCTTCGCAAAGGCCTTCGGCATCCAGTATTCCGACAAGGACAATCAGTTAAAATACGTCCATCAGACGTCCTGGGGCATGTCCACCCGTCTGATCGGCGCCATCATCATGGCACACGGCGACAACGAGGGCCTTGTGCTTCCGCCGCGGATTGCACCGGTTCAGGTTGTGATCGTTCCGATCCGCCAGCAGCAGGAGGGCGTTCTTGAAAAGGCCCGCGAGGTGGAAAGCGCGCTGTCCAACTTCCGCGTGAAGGTGGATGATTCCGACAAGAGCCCGGGCTGGAAGTTCAGCGAGTCCGAGATGCGCGGCATCCCGGTTCGCATCGAGCTTGGCCCGAAGGACATCGAGGCAGGCCAGGCCGTCCTGGTGCGCCGCGATACCCATGAGAAGATGACCGTATTCCTGGATGAAATCGCAGAGAAGGTGGGCGAGCTCCTTGAGACCATCCAGAAAGACATGTTTGAGCGCGCAAAGGCTCACCGTGACAGCCACACCTATTCCGCAGTGACTATGGAAGAGATGAAAGATCTGGCCGACAACAAGCCTGGCTTTATTAAAGCCATGTGGTGCGGCTGCCAGGAGTGCGAGGAAAAATTAAAGGAGACCGTCGGCGTCACCTCCCGCTGTATGCCGTTTAAGCAGGAACAGCTTTCCGACACCTGCATCGTCTGCGGCAAGTCGGCGAAGAAAATGGTTTACTGGGGCAAGGCATACTAAAGCGAGGAACGGATGAGAGAAGAACGATTTACTGTCCGTGATCTGGCCGAGGGCGGCCTGTTTACCGCCCTCATTGCCGTCGGGGCATTCATAAAGATCACGATCCCGGTGCAGCCGGTGCCCATGCATTTTACGCTCCAGTTCTTTTTCGTGCTGCTGTCCGCCTTTCTTTTGGGAAGCCGGCTCTCAGCGGCATGCGTGTTCACGTATCTTGTGATCGGGCTTTGCGGCATCCCCGTGTTTGCATCGGGAGGCGGGCCGGCCTACCTTTTAAAGCCCACCTTCGGCTTTCTTCTGGGCTTTGCGGCGGCCGGCTTCGTGACAGGAAAGGTTTACGAGGCGAAGGACAGGCGGACATTCCCGTGGCTTTTGTTTTCTGCCGTCTGCGGCATGCTTTCCATGTACGCCTGCGGGATGGCGTATTTTTACGGGTGCAGCAACTATGTCCTCCATGTGGCCGTGGGCTGGCGGCTGGTGTTCATCAACTGCTTTCTATTAACGGCGTGGGGGGATTTTGTGCTCTGTGTGCTGGCGGCAGCCCTGGCAAGACGGCTGATTCCCGTTTTTCGCAATATAAAATCCGAACGGAGGGAACCCCAATGAAGATAGAAGTGCCGCAGGAGGTCGAGTGGATCATAGGAAAAATCCGGGAACATGGCTTCGAGGCCTTTGCCGTGGGCGGCTGCGTCCGCGACACGCTGCTTTCCCGCACACCCAGCGACTGGGACATCACGACTTCTGCCGAGCCGGAGGAAATCAAGCGGATCTTCCCGCGAACCGTGGACACGGGACTTCAGCATGGCACCGTCACCGTCATAAAGAACCGGAAGGGATACGAAGTGACAACCTACCGGATCGACGGCGAATACCATGACGGGCGCCACCCGGATTCGGTGGAATTTACGAAAAACCTCACCGAGGATTTAAAGCGGCGGGACTTTACCATCAACGCCATGGCGTACAGCCATGAGACAGGGATTGTGGACGTGTTCGGCGGGATGGACGATTTAAAGGCCGGGATCATCCGGTGCGTCGGGAGCCCAACGGAGCGGTTCTCCGAGGATGCGCTCCGGATTTTAAGGGCTATCCGCTTTTCCGGACAGTTAAATTTTGAAATTGAGGAGGAGACGCTTAACGCCGTCGGGGCGCTGGCGCCGAATCTATTAAAAGTCAGCAGAGAGAGGATCCAGACGGAGCTGACAAAACTCCTGTTATCGGATCATCCGGAGCGTCTGATTCTCACCGAAAATCTGGGAATCAGCCGGTACGTGGCCGACGGCCTCCATGAAATCCTGACGGAAGGTGAGCGGCCCGGGGAAAAAAGCGAGGGACTTTTGGCATATCCGCGCTGTCTCATGGGAACCTCCTCCCTTCCGGCAGAAAAGTCGATGCGGTGGGCCGGTTTCCTGCGGTTTACGCCTCCCAATGATGTCCGGCGCTTTTTAAAAGGGCTCAAGCTTGACAACGAGACCATTGGGAATGCAAAAACCATGGCGGAGGGCTTCCAGACGCCTCTTCCGGAGGCGAAAACGGCCATCCGGCGCATGGCGAGCCGGATGACGGAGTACCAGTTTGAAGGTGTCCTCTCCTTAAAGTCCATGGAGGAAGCGCTTCCAGGCTTTCCAGGGCCGAAGACGGCGGCCGCGCTTTCTGCCCTCTGGCAGGAAATCCTCGCGTCAGGGGACTGTCTTAGGATGAAAGACATGGCCGTAAACGGCGGCGACCTGATTGCGGCCGGAATGAAGCCGGGAAAGGAAATGGGAAGTACGCTGGAATATTTATTCGGCCTTGTGCTGGAACATCCGGAATACAATCAAAAAGAATTTCTGCTTGACCTTTTAAAGAAAGGCGGCGCGCATGGCTGACTGGCCGGCGCGCCGCTTTTTCCAACTTGCCCTCATATTTCGGCCATGTTTTTCATACCCTAGAAGTAGCTTAGATGGGATATGGAGGGACGCACGTGAACGATTGGAATACGGAGGTTATCGGCCAGTATGAGCTTGAAGTGGAAAGCTTGAGGAAAGGCCGCGGCGCGTGGATTTTTGAGACGGACCGTGGCCTTAAGCTTTTAAAAGAATATAAGGGAACCGTAAAGCGCCTGGAATTTGAGGAAAAGGTGTTAAAAACCGTGGAAGAATGCGAGAGCCTTCAGGTGGATCAGTACATGCGGAACCGGGAGGGGGAGCTCATCTCCCTGGCCGAGGACGGAACCAGGTTCATCGTCAAGGACTGGTTTTCCGACCGGGAATGCGATATCCGGGACACGAGGGAAATCCTGTCCGCCATCCGCCAGATCGCAGTCCTACATAAGCTCCTTCGGAACATCCCGGCGCAGGAGGAATGGAACTTAAAATCCATGATCTCGCCGCCCCTGTACTCCGCCATGGAGCGCCACAACCGCGAACTGAAAAAAGCGCGGGCGTTCATCCGCGGAAAACAGAGGAAAAACGAGTTTGAGCTCTGCGTCATAGGGAATTTCAGCATGTTTTACGAGCAGGCGGTGGAGGCCTGCGAAAAAATGCGGGAACTGTTTGACCAGGAAGGCGGCGCCCTGTGCGGCAGGTACCATGTCTGCCATGGGGAGCTGAACCAGCACCACATCCTGATGGGCAGGACGTATGTGGCCGTGACGGAATTCAACAAGATGCACCTGGGGCTCCAGACCGAGGATCTCTACTATTTCATGCGGAAAGTCATGGAAAAGCATGACTGGGACAGACGGCTCGGCCTTTCCATGTTAGAGGCATACGAGCGGGTGCTGCCGCTTTCCGACACCGACCGGGCGTGCCTGTACTGCCTGTTCCTGTATCCGGAGAAATACTGGAAGCAGATCAACTTTTATTACAATGCCAATAAGGCATGGGTGCCGGCCAGGAATGCGGAAAAGATAAGAAACCTGGAGAAACAGCAGAAAGGGCGGGAAGAATTCCTCTCCTGCCTGCTCTGATGCGGGAATTTCATCCCAAAATGCCGCAAAAGTCAGGAAAATACATGCTTTGTCCGGCGTCGTGTCTTTGACTTTTCCCCCTGCATGTATTATAATAAGGACATGGTTTCACGGAAAAGGCCGGAAGCTTGAGATGAATATAGCGAGGGGAGTTAAGCAATGAAGGATTACAAGAAGATCTATCAGGAATGGCTGGAAAATCCGTATTTTGACGGGCAGACCAAAGAAGAGCTGCGCGCCATCGCAGACGATGAAAATGAGATCAAAGAGCGGTTCTACATGGACTTGGAATTCGGTACGGCAGGCTTAAGGGGAATCATTGGAGCCGGCATCAACCGGATGAACATCTATACCGTCCGCCGGGCAACCCAGGGCCTTGCAAACTACATTATCAAGCAGGGCGGCGCAGATAAGGGCGTTGCAATCGCATACGACTCCCGCCGGATGTCGCCGGAGTTTGCCATGGAAGCGGCCATGACCCTGGCGGCCAACGGGATTAAGGCATATAAATTCGAGTCCCTGCGCCCGACGCCGGAGCTGTCCTTTGCCGTGCGCGAGCTGGGCTGCATCGCCGGCATCAACATTACGGCCAGCCACAATCCGCCGGAATACAACGGCTACAAGGTTTACTGGGAGGACGGCGCCCAGTTTACCCCGCCCCATGACAAGGGCGTGACGGAAGAAGTTCTCGCCATCGAGGATCTGTCCACAGTGAAGACGACGACCGAGGACGAGGCCGTAAAAGCCGGAAAATATCAGGTAATCGGAAAAGAAATTGACGACAAATACATTGCACACGTCAAGGCCCAGGTGGTGAACCAGGAGGCCATCGACCGGATGCAGAAGGAAATCACCATCATCTACACGCCGCTTCACGGAACCGGAAACATCCCGGCTAGGCGCGTGATGAAGGAGCTTGGCTTCGAGAACGTCTATGTGGTGCCGGAGCAGGAGCTTCCCGACGGCAACTTCCCGACGGTCAGCTACCCGAACCCGGAGGCCGAGGAGGCGTTCGCGCTGGGGCTTAAGCTTGCAAAGGAAAAGAATGCGGATCTTGTCCTTGCGACGGATCCCGATGCAGACAGGCTCGGCGTATATGTAAAGGATACGAAATCCGGCGAGTACATCCCGCTTACGGGCAACATGTCCGGCTCCCTGCTTTGCGATTATGTACTGAGCCAGAAACAGGCCAAGGGTGAAATCCCGAAAGACGGCCAGGTTATCAAGTCTATCGTGACGACGAACCTGGTGGACGCCGTTGCAGCCCACTACGGCTGCGAGCTGGTGGAGGTTCTGACCGGCTTTAAATACATCGGCCAGCAGATCTTAAAGGAAGAGCAGACAGGAAAGGGCACCTATATGTTCGGTATGGAAGAGAGCTACGGCTGCCTGATCGGCACCTACGCCCGCGACAAGGATGCTATCTCCGCTACGGCTGCGCTCTGCGAGGCTGCCGCTTATTATAAAGAAAAAGGCATGACACTCTGGGATGCCATGGTTGCCATGTATGAGAAATACGGCTACTATAAAGACACGGTGAAGTCCATCGGCTTAAAGGGCATTGAAGGCCTTGCAAAGATCCAGGAGATCATGGAGAACTTCAGAAAGAACCCGCCGAAGGAGCTTGCCGGCTGGAAGGTGGTTTCCGCCAGGGATTATAAGGCCGACACCATCACCGATCTTGAAACCGGCGCCGTAAAGCCCACCGGACTCCCCAGCTCCAACGTGCTTTACTATGACATGACCGACGGCGCATGGCTCTGCATCCGCCCGTCCGGCACTGAGCCGAAGATCAAGTTCTACTACGGAATCAAGGGAACATCCCTTGAGGACGCCGAGGCGAAGTCTGCAAAGCTTGGCGGGGAATTGATGGATATGGTGAATAAGATGCTGTAAAAGTATCGGATCGTTGAGAATGTATGGACTGTGCTGTTGGCATGCAGTTGCCTGTCAAAGCACAGTCCTTTTGTATAAACGGCTGAAATAGGATTACTTGTGGGTGGATTGAGGACAGGGTATGTTAAGAATCGGTATTTGTGATGATGATATGCAGTATGCGGAATGGTTAAAATCCGAAATAGTACGATTGGCAGGGGGCGGCGTTGAGGTTTATCTTTATAATTGCGGGGAAGACATTCTGGAAGATGCAGATTTGCAGCATGAACTCATAATTTTAGATATGGAAATGCCATTCCTGGATGGTATTGATGTTGCAAATGAGATCAGGAAAGAAAATAAGAATGCGGTACTGGTATTTATATCAGGAGTCAGGACACCCACTCCGGCAGCATTCAAAGCAGCTCCATATCGCTATCTTCTAAAACAATTTAAAAAAGAGGAATTTGAAAAAGAAATCACGGATATTTTGAAAGAAGTCAGAAGAGTTTTCAGCGATGATTGTATATTATGTGAGAGTAAAGGAACGTATTTGCATGTAAAGCTCAGAGATATTTACTATATTTCAATTATACGGGACGGGTGCGAAGTACATTTTGAAGATTACAGGGAAGAAAAAAGCAGAAGATGGATTTTAAGAAAGAAATTAAAAGATATATCGAATGATCTGGAGAAGAAAGATTTTGTATATATTCACAATAGTTATATGGTCAATTTATACAATATAAAGACTTTCTCGAAAAAGGAGGTTACATTAAAGGATGGAACGGTACTTGCGGTTTCACGGGCAAGATACCGTGCATTTGAGGAGCGGATCTTCGATTATTGGGGAGGCAAGTATTGACGCATGGGAATCATGAAAGAACTGTTTGTCACCGGCGGAAATATCGCGGAAGTTTTTATGGCATTTCTCTGGTGCAGAACCATTTTGGAAACAAGGCTGAAGAAACGATATGTGTTTTGGACGGCAGGGATTTTATATTTTTTCTGCTATCACATGCCGGGGAGCGGCATGATGAATTTTGTAAAGATGGCCGGATTTTACGCCATTATACTTCTTCTGTTTCGCGGGGGAATTGCACAAAAATTATATATGACAATGACTGTATTCGGTATTTTTTCTTCGGGCATCTATATTCGTACATTATGTGCAGAACTTGGAAAAATGCCGTATAATGCCGCACTTTATAGCAGTTGTATTATGATTGAAGCCGTATTATTTTTAGGCATTTCTTTGCTGATCGGGGAAGCGAAAAAAACAGAAAACTATGGATGGATCGGTTTGATATTTTCCTGCATGTGGGGAATAAATATGGGGTGGATGCGTCTTGCAGTTGAAAGTCCGTTTTCTTTGAATGGAAAGAATCAGCATTTTCTGATCGCTGTTTTTACAGGTGTAAATCTTATATTGTTTCTATATTATGAAAAGAATTGCTTTCTTCAGGAAGAAATAAAAAGGAAAACATTATTCATTGAAAAGTGTGAACTGGAACAGAGGCATTTTCAGCGGTTGGAACAAATTTATCATGAATTTAAAGGACTGACGCATGATATAACAAGGTATTTAAATGTTCTTACAGCCATGGAAGCGGACGCAAAGGGCGATAAGAAAATGGGTGGAGAATCCGCCGTTTCTCTAATAGACGAGATAAAGGAACGGATTTTAGGAACGGAGCAGTACCTATACTGTGCACGGCCTGTACTGAATTCTATTTTAAATGAAAAGAAAAAAACGGCGGATGAAAAGCAGATAGATTACGAAGTTTTCGTTGAAGCGGGATTTGATTTAGAAAGAATGAGCGATTTTTCACTGATAGGAATCCTTTCAAACCTGATAGATAATGCCTTAGAGGCAGCAGAAAAAGCGGATAAGGAAAAGTGGATAAAGATTTGCATGTATCGGATAAACGAGGAAAAAAGTTTTATTAAAATTGAAAATAGCATCGCTGCGGGAATAGATGAGGAGAAAATGCCTGAAACGGTTTATGGATATGGTTTGAAAAATGTACAGAGGCTTGTGGAAGAAAACTGCGGAGTTATGCGGATAGAGAAATTTGAGAAGGTGTATCGAGTGGAGAGCATTATTTAAAAATACATAGAGCCATGCAAAAATCGTCAAAAAATGAACCAAATTTGTCATTTGCCAGAAAATCAGTAAGTAATATGATATTCTTGTTGAAAATATTGGATATTGACAAATGGGGGGATTTAGACAGTGAAAAAGTGGAGTAAATGTATCCTATTCTGCGTGTTGCTGATGGGTATGATTTATGTGAGTGCATTCTATGAGAAAAGAAAAGCTCTCCCTGATGCGGCAGACAGAATATACGCATTATCGCAAATTTGGAAGAATGCATCGGAATACTACGCGTTTTGGGATCAGACAGATGACGGGCTAGACTGGGATGCCGAATATCAATATGCGTGCGACAGGGCCCTTCAGGCAGGTACTGCATACGAATACTATTGCGTTTTGCAGGAATTTACTGCCAAATTAAAAGATAATCATGCGGACATTTTGCTGTCGGCTCCGGAAACGGTTGAGTTTGGAAGACTGCCCTTTCATGTGCAATATATTGAAGATCAATATGTGGTAGATATTACACAGGACGGCAATAAGGCGCCATTGGGAGCGGTTCTCTATCAAATCAATGGACAGGATACGGAGGAATATCTGGAAGAAGTATTTGGAACACGTATAGGGCTTCAGACGGAGTTGGCGAGACAGCAAAAACTGGCAGAACTATTCATTTATAAGGGAGAGATCGGAGAAAAGCTGAAATTAGAGTTTTACGATAGTAGCCGTATAATAGAAAGCACTATAAAACGCCAGAAATTTTACAGCAGTAATTCGGTCTTTCGATTAGAAAGGAACATACCATATAAAGAACAAGTGTATGTATCCGAGGCATTTGAATTATACAAGTTAGAAAACGATTTGGTATATTTGAATGTGAAAGGCGCTTTAAATGAGGAAAAGCTGAGGGAATATGAAAATGAAGTGATAGGCAGAATGGAGAGAGGAAGAGGAGTCATTGTTGATTTGCGTTTCTCAACAGGAGGGAATGCAGGAATAGGAAACAGCATATTAGGAAGCATTGTAAACAAAGAACTGCCTCCGGGAAAATTTAAGACGACCATTACAGCAGGCTGTGACATTTCACTTTATAAAGGAAACCCGGACGCGGAAGGAGAAAGCTGGTGGGAACGGGGATTTCAGATGGATAGAAAGCGATTTCAGCTTACATCAGAGCAGTATGCAGAATTTTTGAATACTGTTTTAAATCAGCCAGGCGAATACATCTATGATTTGGACAGGAACAGGATAGAAAAGAAGAGAAAGGAAGTACCGGCTGCTGTGCTGATCAGCCATACGACAGGATCTGCAATAGACAACTGTGCAGCATCATTAAAGTCTGCCGGAATCCCGCTTGTAGGCACCAGAACGAGCGGGGGTACGGGAATGGTGCTGCCCGTAGATTTGGGAAATGGATGGACTTGGGGATTTTCTATCAATCATCCGCTGACGCCGGAGGGGGAGGAAATCAATAATCATGGAGTTAAAGCATCCTATTATGTAGAGCAGAAGTATGATGATTTTCTTAATGAGATTGATTCGCAATTAGTATTTGCAATGGATCTGTTGAAAGGAATTGAGGAAAATCCGTGAGGGAACGATATTAAAGCTGCTGGATCTTTTAGATCACAGAAAAATCCCCCGTCCCACTGAGAATTTGATATGCTCCCTTCTAGGTAGACAGTTGAAATAATAAAACTGTTTATCAAGGAG
>OLPX01000069.1_pt1 | contig 119520 bp, 119 predicted proteins | sample 1672491 | NCBI WGS metagenome assembly OLPX01 (sample SAMEA3136692, study PRJEB25190) | human gut metagenome | biome: human gut; feature: human-associated habitat; material: faeces | place: Austria | collected 2013
AAACAAAATCAGCTGCAGAGCTGAATGAAGAATTAGTAGCTGCTAAAAAGGAACTTTTCAACTTAAGATTCCAGAACGCAACAAATCAGTTAGATAATACAAGCAGAATCAAAGAAGTAAGAAGAAACATTGCCAGAATTCAGACAGTAATTACTGAAAAGGCAGCTCAATAAGCATCCAATAAAAGAAAGGAGCAGAGACTGTGGAAAGAAATCTTAGAAAAACCAGAGTTGGTAAGGTTATCAGCAATAAAATGGATAAGACCATAGTAGTTGCAGTTGAAGATCATGTAAAGCATCCTCTTTATAAGAAGATCGTAAAGAGAACATACAAATTAAAAGCACATGATGAAGCAAACGAATGCAACATTGGTGACAAAGTAAAAGTTATGGAAACAAGACCATTATCTAAAGATAAGAGATGGAGACTTGTTGAAATTATGGAAAAAGCAAAATAGTATAAGGAGGGAAACCTGCATGATACAGCAAGAAAGCAGACTGAAAGTAGCAGACAATACAGGTGCGAAAGAGTTACTGTGTATCCGTGTACTTGGTGGATCTACAAGAAGATATGCAAGTATCGGAGACGTGATCGTTGCTACTGTTAAAGATGCAACACCAGGCGGCGTTGTTAAAAAAGGTGACGTTGTAAAGGCAGTTGTTGTTCGTACTGTAAACAGCACTCGTCGTAAAGATGGTTCTTACATTCGTTTTGATGAGAACGCTGCAGTTATTATAAAAGATGACAAGACACCAAGAGGAACCCGTATCTTTGGGCCTGTAGCAAGAGAGCTTCGTGACAAACAGTTCATGAGAATTGTTTCCTTGGCTCCGGAAGTACTGTAAGGAGGTGCGAACGAAGATGTCAATGTTAAAGATTAAAAAAGGCGATACAGTTAAAGTTATCGCTGGTAAAGATAAAGACAAAGAAGGAAAAGTTCTTTCCGTAGATCAGAAAAACGCAAGAGTTGTTGTTGAAGGCGTAAACATGGTTACAAAGCACACAAAACCTAGTGCAACAAACCAGGCTGGTGGAATCATCCAGCAGGAAGCTGCTATCGACGTTTCTAACGTAATGTACATCCACAAAGGAAAAGCTACAAGAGTTGGAATCAAGATGGACGGAGACAAAAAAGTACGTTTCGCTAAATCAACAGGCGAAGTGATCGATTAATTCTGGAAAGGAGGGTATACACTTTGAGTAGACTGAAAGAACAGTATCAGAACGAGATCGTTGATGCATTAACGAAAAAGTTCGGATATAAGAATATTATGGAAGTACCGAAGCTCGATAAAGTTGTTATCAACATGGGTGTAGGTGAAGCAAAAGACAATGCAAAACTGTTAGATTCTGCAATCGCTGATATGGAGAAGATTACAGGACAGAAAGCAGTTATCTGCCGTGCTAAAAAATCTGTAGCGAACTTCAAATTAAGAGAAGGAATGGCTATCGGATGTAAAGTTACTTTAAGAGGAGAAAAGATGTATGAGTTCGTTGATCGTCTGATCAACCTTGCACTTCCTCGTGTACGTGACTTCAGAGGTGTTAATCCAAACGCATTTGACGGAAGAGGAAACTACGCACTCGGAATTAAAGAGCAGCTCATCTTCCCTGAAATCGAGTACGATAAAGTAGATAAAGTAAGAGGAATGGACATCATCTTTGTTACAACAGCAAAGACTGATGAAGAGGCTCGTGAATTGTTAACACAGTTCAACATGCCGTTCACAAAATAAGGAGGTAAATTATGGCTAAGACAGCAATGAAAGTAAAACAGCAGCGTAAGCAGAAATTCTCCACAAGAGAATATAATCGTTGCAAAATCTGTGGTCGTCCACATGCATATTTGAGAAAATATGGAATCTGCCGTGTTTGCTTCCGCGAATTGGCATACAAAGGACAGATCCCAGGCGTTAAGAAAGCAAGTTGGTAAAGGAGGAAACAATTCATGACTATGAGCGATCCAATTGCAGATATGCTTACAAGAATTCGTAATGCAAATACTGCGAAACACGATACAGTTGATGTACCGGCATCTAAAATGAAACTTGCGATTGCAAACATCCTGTTAGATGAAGGATATATCACAAAATATGATGTCATCGAAGACGGAATCTTCAAGACAATTCATATTACACTGAAATACGGTGTAGACAAGAATGAAAAGGTAATCACAGGTCTTAAGAGGATTTCTAAGCCAGGTCTTCGTGTTTACGCTAACAGCGCAGACATTCCGAAAGTAATGGGCGGACTTGGAACAGCGATCATCTCTACTAACAAAGGCGTGATCACAGATAAAGAAGCTAGAAAACTTGGCGTAGGTGGAGAAGTACTCTGCTACGTTTGGTAGTAACTGCAAACTGAAAACAGAGTGGGCGTAAGCTCACTCCGAGAATCTAAGTTAAGGAGGAACAGGATATGTCACGTATCGGAAGACATCCAGTTGCTATTCCTGCAGGCGTTGAAGTAACAATTGCAGAGAATAACTATGTGACCGTTAAAGGTCCAAAAGGAACACTTGAAAAAGCTCTCCCTGTAGAGATGGAAATCAAACAGGAAGGCGACGAAATCGTCGTAACAAGACCGAATGACTTAAAGAAAATGAAATCTTTACATGGTCTTACAAGAACACTGATCAACAACATGGTAGTAGGTGTTACAGCAGGATATGAGAAAGTTCTGGAAGTAAACGGAGTTGGTTACAGAGCAGCTAAATCCGGAAACAAATTAACACTGAACCTTGGATATTCTCATCCGGTAGAGATGGAAGATCCAGAAGGTGTTGAGACTGTTGTTGAAGGTCAGAACAAGATCACTGTTAAAGGTATTGATAAAGAAAAAGTAGGCCAGTATGCAGCTGAGATCAGAGATAAGAGAAGACCGGAGCCATATAAGGGCAAGGGAATCAAATATGCTGATGAAGTAATTAGACGTAAAGTCGGTAAGACTGGTAAGAAATAAGAAAGGAGAGTGTGAAAATGGTTAGCAAAAAATCTAGAAGTGAAGTACGTGTAAACAAACACAGAAAGTTACGTAACCGTTTAAGTGGTACAGCACAGTGCCCACGTCTGGCAGTGTTCAGAAGTAACAATCATATGTATGCACAGATCATCGATGACGTAGCACAGACAACTCTGGTTTCCGCATCCACTCTTCAGAAAGATGTGAAGGCAAACTTAGAGAAAACAAACAACGTTGATGCAGCAGCATATCTTGGAAAAGTAATCGCTGAGAAAGCTCTTGAAAAAGGAATCAAAGAAGTAGTTTTCGACAGAGGTGGATTTATTTACCAGGGTAAAGTACAGGCATTAGCAGATGCAGCTAGAGAAGCTGGATTGAATTTCTAATAAGGAGGAGCACACATGAGACAGGAACGTATTGATGCTAGTCAGTTAGAGTTAAATGAAAAAGTGGTATCAATCAAGCGTGTAACCAAAGTTGTTAAAGGTGGCCGTAACATGAGATTCACAGCTTTAGTAGTTGTCGGAGACGGAAATGGTCATGTTGGTGCAGGCTTAGGAAAAGCTACAGAGATTCCGGAAGCAATCCGTAAAGGAAAAGAAGATGCAGCAAAGAATCTTATCAATGTAGCATTAGATGAAAATGAAAGTATTACACACGATTTTATCGGTAAATTCGGAGGAGCTTCCGTATTACTTAAGAAAGCTCCGGAAGGTACTGGAGTTATCGCCGGTGGTCCGGCGCGTGCCGTAATCGAGATGGCAGGAATCAAGAACATCCGTACAAAATCTCTTGGTTCTAACAACAAACAGAATGTTGTTCTTGCTACAATCGAAGGATTACGTCAGGTTAAGACTCCGGAAGCAGTAGCTAAGCTTCGCGGTAAATCTGTTGAAGAGATCTTAGGCTAAGGAGGGAGAACCAAATGGCAAATTTAAAAGTTACATTAGTAAAATCTACAATTGGTGCTGTACCGAAGCATAAGAAAACTGTAGAAGCACTTGGACTGAAGAAAGTCAACAAAACAGTTGAACTTCCGGATAATGCAGCTACCAGAGGTATGGTAAAACAGGTACAACACCTGGTAAAAGTTGAAGAAGCGTAAGAATTTAGATATCAGATAAGGAGGTGTTACAATGGATTTATCTAACTTAAGACCAGCTGATGGATCAAAACAGAGTGATAATTTCAGAAAAGGACGTGGACACGGATCTGGAAATGGTAAAACAGCCGGTAAGGGACACAAAGGTCAGAAAGCTCGTTCAGGAGGCACAAGACCAGGTTTCGAAGGTGGACAGATGCCGTTATACAGAAGAATTCCGAAGAGAGGATTTACAAACAGAAATTCTAAGACAATTGTTGGAATTAACGTAGATGCTCTTGAAGTATTCGAGAACGATGCAGTTGTTTCAGTAGAGACACTGATCGAACAGGGAATCGTTAAAAATCCTAGAGATGGAGTTAAGATTCTTGGAAATGGAGAGTTAACTAAAAAGCTTACAGTACAGGCTAATGCATTCAGCAAAGGGGCAAGTGCTAAGATTGAGGCTTTAGGTGGAAAAGCAGAGGTGATCTAATGTTTGATACATTGCGAAGAGCATTTAAAATTAAGGATCTCCGGAGAAGAATCGGATATACATTTTTAATGTTAATCGTGATTAGACTCGGTTCAGAACTGCCGACACCGGGAGTTAACCCAAGCTATATCAAAGAGTTTTTTGCACAGAACACAGGTGAAGCGTTTAATTTATTTAACGCTTTCACCGGTGGATCTTTTGAGCAGATGTCCGTATTTGCTCTGAGTATTACACCATACATTACATCATCCATCATTATCCAGCTTCTTACAATTGCGATTCCGCAGTTGGAAGAGATGCAGAAAGATGGTGAAGACGGAAGAAAGAAACTTACAAAAATTACCCGTTATCTTACAGTTGTACTTGCTCTGATCGAATCAATTGCGATGTCAGTTGGATTTGGACGTCAGGGACTTCTGAAAGAATACAACTTTGTAAATGCTGCAATCGTAGTATTAACACTGACAGCCGGATCCGCATTCTTGATGTGGGCAGGTGAACAGATTACAGAGAAGGGCGTAGGAAATGGTATTTCCATCGTTCTGGTGATTAATATTCTTTCCCGTGTACCGAATGATATGACAACACTTTACAGTCAGTTCGTAAAAGGCAAGAGCATTGCCAAAGGCGGACTTGCGGCAGTAATTATTCTTGCAATCATTCTTGCACTTGTAGTATTTACTACATTGCTTCAGGATGCTGAACGCAGAATCGCGGTACAGTATTCACAGAAGGTGACAGGAAGAAGAACATACGGTGGACAGACAACACACATCCCGTTGAAAGTAAACACCGCAGGTGTTATTCCGATCATCTTTGCATCATCTCTGATGCAGTTTCCGATTGTCATTGCTTCACTGGCAGGCAAGGGAAACGGTAACGGAATTGGAAGTCAGATCTTAAAGGGAATGAACCAGGGTAACTGGTTGAATCCAGATCAGATCCAGTACAGCTGGGGATTAGTCGTATACATTATACTGACAGTATTCTTTGCTTACTTCTATACATCCATTACATTCAATCCATTAGAGATTGCAAATAATATGAAAAAAAGCGGTGGATTTATCCCGGGTATCCGTCCTGGTAAACCAACCGTAGAATATTTAACAAAGAGACTTAACTATATCATCTTTATCGGAGCATGCGGACTTGTCATTGTACAGGTTATTCCGATTTTCTTTAATGGATGGTTAGGTGCAAAAGTATCCTTTGGTGGTACATCACTGATCATTATTGTCAGCGTCGTACTTGAAACACTCAAACAGATTGAGTCACAGTTATTAGTACGTAACTACAAAGGATTTTTGAACAGTTAAGCATATAAGCAATTTGACTCGCGGATTTTATCCGCGGGTTAAAATGCTATAAGGAGGAACTCATATGAAAATTATTATGTTAGGAGCCCCTGGAGCGGGCAAGGGAACTCAGGCAAAGAAAATTGCCGCAAAATATAACATTCCTCATATTTCAACCGGAGACATCTTTAGAGCAAACTTTAAAAATGGTACGGAATTGGGTAAACAAGCGAAAACGTACATGGATCAGGGACTTCTTGTTCCGGATGAACTGGTTGTAGATCTCGTTGTAGACCGCGTGAACCAGGAAGATTGTAAAGAAGGATATGTTCTGGACGGATTTCCGAGAACAATCCCGCAGGCAGAAGCATTGGATGTTGCACTTGAAAAACTGGGACAGAAAATAGATTATGCGATTGATGTAGATGTCCCGGATGAGAATATAGTTCATCGTATGGGTGGCCGCCGTGCATGTGTAGGTTGTGGCGCAACATATCATCTGGAATATGCTCCGACCAAAGTAGATGGTATCTGCGATACATGCGGAAAAGAGCTAATTTTAAGAGATGATGACAAGCCGGAGACAGTGAAGAAACGTCTTGGGGTATATCATGAGCAGACACAGCCGTTGATTGACTATTATACAAAAGCCGGAATACTGACTACAGTCGATGGAACGATTGATATCGAGGATGTATTCCAGACAATCGTAAAGATTTTAGGAGAATAAGAACATGCCAATTACAGTAAAATCGTCCAGAGAAATTGAATTAATGACAGAAGCCGGACGTATATTGGAAATTGTTCATAAGGAATTAGAAAAAGCACTTCATCCGGGAATGACGACCAAGGCAATCGACCGCCTTGGTGAAGAGATCATCCGCAGCTATGGATGTATCCCGTCATTTCTGGATTACAATGGATATCCGGCATCGATCTGTGTGTCAGTGAACGATGAAGTGGTTCACGGAATTCCGAGTGAACACAGGATCATCAGAGAAGGCGACATTGTCAGTCTGGATGCAGGAGTTATTTATAAAGGATATCACTCGGATGCAGCACGTACACATTGCGTTGGAGAAGTATCCAAAGAGGCGCAGGATCTGGTACGCGTGACAAGAGAGTGTTTCTTCGAAGGTATAAAATACGCGAAAGAAGGCAATCATTTATTTGATATATCCGGGGCAATCGGAAGATACGCCGAAGAGAGAGGATACGGCGTTGTGCGTGACCTGTGCGGCCATGGCATAGGAACAGCACTTCATGAGGCACCGGAGATACCGAATTATGAGATGAAGCGTAAAGGTGTACTGTTAAAAGCCGGAATGACACTTGCTATTGAACCTATGATTAACATCGGTGGATGGGAAGTTGACTGGATGGATGATGACTGGACTGTAGTAACAAGAGACCATTTGTTATCTGCACATTATGAGAATACGGTATTGATCACAGAAAACGAACCGAAACTTCTTTCTTTAACTGAGGGCATATAGTATGGACAGATTTGAAAAAGGAATGCTTGTCAGATCGAAAGCCGGACATGATGCGGGAGAGATCTTTATCATAACCGGAACAGAAGATGCATATGTATATCTGGCGGATGGAAGACTACGCACGTTACAGAAACCAAAAAAGAAAAAGAAGAAACATGTGCAGATCATATTGCAGCAATATGATATACAGGATGCAGACGATGTAAAGATCAGACGGATCATAAAGGAATGGAATAAGAAAGAAGAAAATCAGGAGGATTAGAGATGTCAAAAGCTGACGTAATTGAAATTGAAGGAACTGTAGTAGAAAAATTACCTAACGCAATGTTTCAGGTAGAACTGGAAAATGGTCACCAGGTACTTGCACATATCAGTGGAAAGCTTAGAATGAACTTTATCAAGATTCTGCCAGGTGACAAAGTAACTTTGGAATTATCCCCATATGATCTTTCAAAAGGAAGAATTATCTGGAGAGATAAATAAATTATAAAAAGTCTATTGACTTTGCTGGACAAATGATGCTATACTATATAAGCGCGTTTTCGGGCATTTCTATGTGTAAAGACGAATGAGTTGCGGTTTTTACAGCGAAAAAGCGCAAGATACAAAAGGCAGAGCAATGGATGAAAGGAGGATCCCCGTGAAGGTTAGATCATCAGTAAAACCAATTTGCGAAAAATGCAAAGTAATCAAAAGAAAAGGAAGCGTTCGCATTATCTGCGAGAACCCGAAGCATAAACAGAGACAGGGTTAATTAAGGCGGCTGATAGACGACACACCAGGAGGTGTGTAGACTATTTGAAATATACAAGGAAACACCTGTAGCCGGTGACTATCCTCGTATATTGCTTCTAATGCCGGCTCGTCATTACCGTTTTATGAAGCGGTGGCCGGAAAGGGTGTGGATACCGACACACCTGGGATTTCATTAAGAGAATCCCCTATTAAAGACAATGAAAACTAAGTGAAAAGAAAATGGAGGAACAATCACATGGCTCGTATAGCAGGTGTAGACTTACCAAGAGACAAACGTGTCGAGATCGGATTAACTTATATCTATGGAATCGGCAGAGCAAGTGCAACACGTATTTTAGCAGAAGCAGGCGTTGACGCTGATATCCGCTGCAGAGATCTGACAGACGAAGACGTTAAGAAGATCAGTGCAGTAATCGATGAGACACAGACAGTAGAAGGTGATCTTCGTAGAGAGATCGCTCTGAACATTAAGAGACTTCAGGAGATCGGATGCTACAGAGGTATCCGTCACAGAAAAGGACTTCCGGTTCGTGGTCAGAAGACTAAGACAAATGCAAGAACAAGAAAAGGTCCTAAGAGAACAGTAGCAAACAAAAAGAAATAATTAAAAAGGAAAGTGTAGGTTAGTTTTATTATGGCAAAGAAAGTTACAAAAAAAGTGACAAAGAGACGTGTCAAGAAAAACGTTGAACATGGACAGGCTCACATCCAGTCATCTTTTAATAACACAATCGTTACATTAACAGATGCTCAGGGAAATGCTCTTTCATGGGCAAGTGCAGGCGGTCTTGGATTTAGAGGTTCAAGAAAATCTACCCCTTATGCAGCTCAGATGGCAGCTGAAACAGCAGCTAAAGCAGCATTAGTACATGGTTTGAAATCAGTTGACGTTATGGTTAAAGGACCAGGTTCAGGTAGAGAAGCAGCAATTCGTGCCCTGCAGGCATGCGGAATTGACGTAACAAGTATCAAGGATGTTACTCCGGTACCACACAATGGCTGCCGTCCGCCGAAACGCAGAAGAGTGTAATACTTATTTTAGATTTATTATACGCTTACCGTAAACTGATTGAAATTAGGAGGAAATAAAACATGGCAGTAAATAGAGTTCCGGTTCTTAAAAGATGCCGTTCTCTCGGAATGGATCCGGTATATTTAGGAATTGATAAAAAGTCCAACAGACAGTTAAAAAGATCCAATAGAAAAATGAGCGAGTATGGTCTTCAGTTACGTGAAAAACAGAAAGCTAAATTCATCTATGGTGTATTAGAGAAACCTTTCAGAAACTACTACAAGAAAGCTAAACAGATGTCAGGTATGACTGGTGAAAACCTGATGGTTCTTCTTGAGTCCAGACTGGACAACGTAGTATTCCGTATGGGACTTGCAAGAACAAGACGTGAAGCAAGACAGATCGTTGACCACAAACATGTACTTGTTAATGGTAAACAGGTAAACATCCCATCTTACCTTATCAAAGCTGGTGATGTGATCGAAATCAAAGAAGCTAAGAAGAGCTCAACAAGATATAAAGAGATCGTAGAAGTTACAGGCGGACGTATGGTTCCGGATTGGTTAGAAGTTGACGCTGAAGCTCTGAAAGGAACAGTTAAAGAACTTCCAAACCGTGAAGCAATCGATGTTCCAGTAGACGAGATGTTAATCGTCGAGTTGTATTCTAAATAATAACCCGTAACACCACAGGAGGTGGACTTAGTGTTTGATTTTAATAAACCCAATATTGAAATAACTGAGATTTCAGAAGATAAGAAATATGGAAGATTTGTTGTAGAACCACTCGAAAGAGGATATGGTACAACATTAGGTAACTCCCTTAGAAGAATCATGCTTTCATCTTTACCGGGTGCTGCAATCAGCCAGGTGAAGATTGATGGGGTACTTCATGAGTTCAGCTCCATTCCAGGGGTGAAAGAGGATGTTACAGAGATTATCATGAACTTGAAATCACTGGCTATCAAGAATACATCCGAGACAGATGAGCCTAAGACAGCTTATATCGAGTTCGAGGGTGAAGGTGTTGTAACAGCAGCAGACATTCAGGTGGATCAGGACATCGAGATCATGAATCCTGAGACAGTAATCGCTACACTGAACGGCGGTGCAGACAGCAAGCTTTACATGGAATTAACCATCACGAAAGGAAGAGGATATGTAAGCTCTGATAAGAATAAGAACGACGATTTGCCGATTGCGGTAATTCCGATTGATTCTATCTACACACCGGTTGAACGTGTAAATCTTACCGTTGAAAATACTCGTGTTGGTCAGATTACAGATTTTGACAAATTAACATTAGATGTATATACAAACGGAACACTGCTCCCGGATGAAGCAGTAAGTTTGGCAGCTAAGGTACTCAGCGAGCACCTGAAACTGTTCATCGATCTGTCAGAAGTAGCTCAGGCTGCAGAAGTAATGATCGAAAAAGAAGATGACGAGAAAGAGAAAGTGCTTGAGATGAGCATTGACGAATTGGAGTTATCTGTACGTTCTTACAATTGTCTGAAGAGGGCTGGTATTAATACTGTTGAAGAACTGACAAACAGAACACCGGAAGACATGATGAAAGTTCGTAACCTTGGACGTAAGTCCTTAGAAGAAGTACTTGCTAAGCTTGATGAATTAGGATTAAGCTTAAGCAAAGGAGAGGAATAAATCGGGTTTTCCCGGTTTTTCCTAAAAGTGCCTTCTGCTGATAAGTCTGAAAGTGCACAGCAGAGCATTTGGCTAGTAAGCCCGAAGAGTATAACCAAGTGTAAATATGGAGGATATGAATAATGGCAAAGTATAGAAAACTCGGCAGAACATCAAGCCAGAGAAAAGCTTTATTAAGAAACCAGGTAACAGCATTACTTAACAATGGTAAGATCAAGACTACAGAAGCTAAAGCTAAAGAGATCCGCAAGATCGCTGAAGGTCTGATCGCTATGGCTGTCAGAGAAAAAGATAACTTTGAAGAAGTAACTGTTAAAGCTAAAGTTGCTCGCAAAGACAAAGACGGAAAACGTGTAAAAGAAGTTGTAGACGGTAAGAAAGTTACAGTATACGATGAAGTTGACAAGACAATCAAGAAAGATATGCCTAGCAGACTTCACGCACGTCGTCAGATGTTAAAAGTTCTCTATCCTGTAAAAGAAGTTCCGACAGCACAGGCTGGAAGAAAGAAAAATACAAAAGATGTTGACCTTGTTGCAAAACTCTTTGATGAGATTGCACCAAAATATGCTGATCGTAACGGTGGTTACACAAGAATCATCAAGATCGGACAGCGTAAAGGTGATGCAGCAATGGAAGTTCTGATCGAGCTGGTTTAATTATCAGATTGCTGAAAGAATATCAGAAGACTATGAAGCAGAGTTGTTTCATAGTCTTTTTTTGCATGAAAAAGTGAAAGGGTTGAAATTGTAGGTGTTCCTGTGAAAATCATTACGCAGGGAATTGTAATTGTTTTCAACTATATTATTGCTAAATGTTACTTATTCGAAGATTAATTTAGAAAAAGTTAAAGAAAACTGTACAAGTAAGTATAGATGAAATAAATAAATTGTGACAAAATCATCAATAAATCGTTAAATTATCTACTTTTGCTGTGCATGATTACAAATGAGAAAAAAAATGCTATAATAAGAAAACTGCATCAATAATAATACAAAGAAGGGATGTATGAAATGAGTAGGTTAGAAATTGCCTCTCCAAAAAAGGCGAAAATCGTTATGGAAGGCCTTTACAAAGATCTGGAGAGAAGAATCGAATCAAGTCCTCCGGGCTTATGTCCGGTTGATATGGCAAGAGCATTTTTGGAGTTATGTCACGCACAGACATGTGGAAAGTGTGTACCATGCCGTATTGGATTGGGACAGTTAAACCAGTTCATCAAAGATGTACTGGATGGTAAAGCAACAATGGAGACATTAGACACTATGGAGCAGACAGCATTGTCTATTATGGAATCAGCGGACTGTGCGATTGGTTACGAAGCTGCGAACATGGTATACAAAGGACTGATCGGATATCGCGATGATTATGTAGAGCATATTCAGAGAGGACGTTGTACCTGTACATATAATCAGCCGGTACCTTGTGTGTCTTTATGTCCGGCACATGTTGATATTCCGGGATATGTTGCATTAGTAGGAGAAGGAAGATATGCGGATGCGATCCGCCTGATCCGTAAGGATAATCCATTCCCGACGACATGTGGATTTATCTGTGAGCATCCTTGTGAGGCAAGATGCCGCAGAAACATGGTAGATGATTCTGTAAATATCCGCGGATTGAAACGTGTTGCGGCTGATTTCGCAGGAGAAGTAGAGCCGCCGAAGTGTGCAAAGAGCACAGGTAAGAAGATCGCAGTACTCGGTGGAGGACCGGGAGGATTAAGTGCAGCATATTATCTTCAGTTAATGGGGCATCAGACAACTGTATATGAGATGCTTCCGAAACTGGGAGGAATGTTACGTTATGGTATTCCAAATTATCGTCTGCCGAAAGAGAGACTCGAAGATGACATTAACGCAATTCTGAAGACCGGAGTAGAAGTCAAATACGGTCTGAAGATTGGTCAGGATATCAATATTCAGGAATTAAGAGAGCAGTACGATGCAGTGCTGATTACAATCGGAGCTAGTACAGATAAGAAACTGGGCCTTGACGGGGAAGACGCAGATGGAATCTTATCCGCAGTGCAGTTCTTACGTAATGTTGGAAAGAACGAGATCATGGATTTGACCGGAAAAGAAGTTGCTGTCATCGGTGGCGGTAACGTATCCATGGATGCAGTTCGTACAGCTAAGAGACTGGGCGCTAAGAAGGTAAGTATCGTATATCGTAGACGAGTAGCAGATATGACAGCTCTTCCGGGGGAAATAGAAGGCGCTGTAGCAGAAGGTATCGAATTACAGACACTCAAAGCACCTGCTTCACTCGATATTGATGAGAAGCACCATATTAAGGGAATTTATGTAACTCCGCAGATGATCAGTTCTATCAAAGATGGAAGAGCAAGCATCAAACCGACCGGAGAAGACGACATTTATATCCCATGTGATGTACTGATCGTAGCAATCGGACAGAATATCGAGACGCGTCATTTTGAAGAAGCAGGTATCCCGGTTGAGCGTGGTAAGATCGTTACAAAGAGTACAGGAACATTTGAGAATATGCCAGGTGTATTTGCCGGTGGAGACTGTGCAAGTGGTCCGGCATCTGTTATTAAAGCAATTGCTGCTGCAAAAGTTGTTGCTGCCAATATTGATGAATATCTGGGATACCATCACGAGATTTCCTGTGATGTTGAGATTCCGGAAGCAGCCCTTCGTGACAGAACTCCATGTGGAAGAGTCAATCTGACAGAGCGTGAAGCATGTGAGAGAGTCTGTGATTTTGAAGGCGTAGAAAACTGTATGACAGAGAAGGAAGCAAAACAGGAGGCAAGCAGATGCCTTCGCTGCGATCACTTTGGATACGGAATATTTAAAGGAGGCAGAGAGACATTATGGTAAATCTTACAATAGATGGAAAAAAGATCTCAGTAGAAGAGAATACCACAATTATGGAGGCTGCCGCATCAAATGGAATTCCGATTCCAAAACTCTGTTATCTCAAAGGAATTAATGAGATTGCAGCCTGTCGTGTTTGTGTTGTTGAATTAGAAGGAAAAGAAAAACTCATCACATCCTGTAACAATGTTGTAAAGGAAGGCATGGTGATCTATACAAACAGCCCGAAGGTACGTAGACATAGAAGAACAACAGTGGAACTGATCTTATCCCAGCATGATTGCGAGTGTGTGACATGCTCAAGAAGTGGTAACTGTAGTTTACAGACAGTGGCGAATGATCTGAATATTTTTGATATTCCGTTCAAGATGCAGCTGGAGAAACAGCCATGGGACAAACATTTCCCGTTGATCCGCGATTCTTCCAAATGTATCAAGTGCATGCGTTGCGTACAGGTTTGTGATAAGATCCAGGGACTTGGAATCTGGGATGTAGAAGGTACCGGTTCCAGAACAACGATCAATGTTGCAGGTCACAGAAGTATTGATGAAGCAGACTGTGCACTTTGCGGTCAGTGTATTACACATTGTCCGGTAGGAGCGCTTCGTGAGCGTGACGATACAGAGAAAGTATGGAAAGCAATTGAGGATAAAGACAAGATTGTAGTAGCTCAGGTTGCACCGGCTGTTCGTACAGCATGGGGTGAAGAGTTAGGTCTTGCACCGGAAGATGCCAAAGTTGGAAAAATTCTGGATGCTTTGAAGAGAATGGGCGTTGATTATGTATTTGATACCACATTCTCAGCAGATCTTACGATCATGGAAGAAGGAACGGAGTTCCTGAAACGTTTCACATCCGGAGAGTTAAAAGAACGTCCGATGTTCACATCCTGCTGTCCGGGCTGGATTCGTTTCATTAAGTCACAGTTCCCACATCTGGTAAAACAGCTCTCAACTGCAAAATCACCACAGCAGATGTTCGGTGCTGCTATGAAGACGTATTTCGCAGAAAAACTGGGTGTAGAGCCGGAGAAGATCTACACACTGTCTGTAATGCCGTGCGTGGCTAAGAAGGGCGAGCGTGAGATGGAACTGTATTATGAAGAGTATGCAGGACATGATATTGACGCAGTTATTACAACAAGAGAGCTGGTAAGAATGATCCGTTCTGCTCATATCAGTCCGGATACATTAGAAGATATTGCAAGTGACAGACCGATGCAGGAAGGTTCCGGAGCAGGTGTGATCTTCGGAGCAACCGGTGGAGTTATGGAGGCTGCACTTCGCAGCGCTTACTACCTGCTTAAGAATGAGAATCCGGAAGCTGACGCATTCAAAGTTGTCAGAAGCCAGGGATTCCAGGAGAACGACGGTGTTGTAGAAGCTGATTTTGCCATTGACGATATCACTGTAAAGACGGCAGTTGTCAGTGGACTTGCAAACACAAGAGCCTTGCTTGAGAAGATCGAGCGCGGAGATGTCCATTACGATTTCGTAGAAGTTATGGCTTGCCCAGGCGGATGCGTAGGCGGTGGCGGACAGCCGATCCACGATGGAGAAGAGCTTGCGTTTGAGCGAGGAAAGAATCTGTATTATCTGGATAAGAATGCAGATATCCGTTTCTCACATGAGAACAAAGATGTACTTAAGATGTATGAAGAATATTTTGAGAAACCAAATTCTCACAAAGCACATATGCTGCTTCACACAGACCACATCGCAAGTATGGAAAGATAGAATTAATTATAAACTCATTTATAAAACTCCTAAAAAACTAACTGAACGCATCAGGCAGGAAATCTGTCTGGTGCGTTTTTTTCATTGGATTTTCCGGCATGATTTGTTAGAATGATATTAAGATCAAAAAATATTACGAAAGCGGATGTCGAAATGGGGTTATTAAATACATTTGATATGTTGGAGGAATTACTGGCACAGAACCAGTTTGAGCTGTTGCCTCCGAATGAAGAGAAAAAAGAAATTCGACTTGTTTATCTGATGAATGATGCAGTCGAGAGCTTTCTTGTATTCAAAGAAGCAAAGATGACCGGATTTTATGAAGAAGGTTATGAAGGTTCGGTTGATGCAACCTTGAAGCGGGACAAGGACCGTTATATTCTGGCGGTACTTTGCGGCGATTCAATGGTAACGATATTTTTTCAGCGGCTGGAATTTGAATATATGCTGTATGATTACGGAGAAATCGGGCATTTCTGGGTGAGAGGCTATGAATATCTCAGACAGTTGGAATATAAAATTGCTATTTTACAGGACAAATGGAAATACCTGGGTGATACCTACTGCACAGAAAGAGAGCAGTGGCTTGTGAAACTTGCCGGATTTCCACCGCTTAGTTATGGCTGTTATCCTTCAGCGCCGAAGAAATATATTGTTCCGAAAGAGCATTTGTGGGTTCCGGACGAAGAAGGAATCAAAGTTCTGGAAGAGATCGCGGCAGAGGCAGAGGATATGAGCCTCGTGCACAGTCTTAAGACTTACCGGAAATATGCATCCGAATGTGTATCGAATCCGGTTCTTGCACGCGTGATGGCAAAATGGATTGCTGTGAAACTGCACCGCAAAAGCCACGCCAAGACAATTGATATCTTGATGCGGAAGTTCCGTCATGCAGGCGCTGTTTATCCAAAACGTAAATACGATGAAGCGTCGATGGAAAAATATAAGCTCATCATGGATGCAGCAAGAAAGCGCAAAATGGAATTAAAAAGAGAAGGAAGAGAAACGGTGATTCTCCGGGAAGAGCCTTTTATTACAGCAAGAGACAGTATTGAATTTCATGTGTACCTGATGATATGGAGAGAAGGAAGACTGAATCGGATGGTGGATATAGAGACATTTGCGCTACCGGGAGATGATTCCGTAGCTCATCAGGTGGAGCAGAGGTAATAGTGAAGTACATAAAATGAAGCAGGCAGAGAACAAAAGCGAAAAGATGAAGTATCGTCTGGCAGAGGCGATGAAAATCTGTATGAAAAAGAAAAATTGTTTTTTCGTGCAGCATTTAAAACAGATGAACAGAATTGTCTGCGGCAGCATGATTTTAAACTGATATTTGAATTTTATACGAGACAGATAGAATCCAGAACCGGTCAGAAACTTAATGAAAAACTTAAATTTCTGCTGGAAATGCATTGCCAGGGCTCCGTGTATATGACAACGCAGTGGGTATTGGGATATAGAAAATCTACACCGGAGAAGATGCATGCTGTCCGGGTAACCCGAAAGATACAAATGTAGAAGAGTTGAAAGACCTCTTTAGAAAATTAATGTAATTTCGATATCTGTAATTTGCAATATATAAGAAATGAGCAGGCAAAATGAATGCCTGCTCATTTCTTTTTTTATAATTAGATTATTGAATATATAGTATTAAATCTACCAGAACACATTGCCACCTACATTAATCCCGGCATGTCCGGTAAAGGCAGCCCAGAAGAAATAACAATTCCGGACTTTGTTATGTCTGGCTCCGCCGAGCACTGCTTTGGCAGCAGAATAAGCGGAAGAGGAAGGTCCACGTCCAAGTACACGGTTCAATGCACCATTCCATGTCGGTGCAAACTGACCGGATTGATAAACAACACCGGAAATCGTATTTGGAAAACGGGAACTCTCCACACGGTTCATAATGACTGTTCCAACTGCAAGCATGCCTTCATAAGTAGCACCGGCTTCACATTCCAGAATACCGGCGAGGAGCGCAACATCGGAAGTGTTCGCATTGAACTTCTTGCCGGAATTGGAAGTACCGCCGCCATTGCCAGAACTCTGCTTACCGGTGTTGCCGGATACATCGTTGTTGCGGGCAGTACGCATCGCTTCTTCGGCAGCTTTTGCCTTCTTAAGCTGTGCATTATAATCAGACAGTTTACTCGAAGTATTGGAAATCTTATCACTTAAGTTACTTTTCTGTTCGTTCAGAGAACTCTGCATAGAAGCCAGATCAGCCTGCTGCTTTTTCAATCCGGATTCCTTCTTTGCAACTTCTTCGCGCGCAGTCTGGAACTTATCCAGCATGTTGCGGTCATAGTCACTGATGTTAGAAACGTACTCTGCCTTGTTCAGAAAATCTGCCATATTCTCAGAAGTCAGCAGAATCTCGAACAGAGATACACTCCCACCTTCATACATAAATTTAATACGTTCTTTCATAGACTTGAACTGTGCCTCTTCGTTTAGCTTCGCAGCGGCCAGATCAAGTTTGGCTTTCTCGACCTGTTCGGACATCTTCTCAATCTTACCAGATGTTTTATCCAGCTTCTTGCTAAGTGAAGCAAGATCATTGTTCATGCTATGCAGATCATTCTTGAGATCCGATGTCTTTTTTTCAAGATCTTTTGTAGAAGGGGCAGCATATACGAAAGTCTGGGCAGAAGCAATGGATACGGCACACAGAAGCCCTGTAGCTGCCAGTAAAACTCGTTTCTTTCTATTATTCATTATATACATATCCTTTCTGTTTCTGTGCAAGTGTCAGTATATTATACCGTAACACAGAGGAAGCGTCAAGGCAGTGAGAAGAGGAAAAGGCGGATGTAATTGCTTTCTATAAGAAATTTTGGTAAAATAAAAGATAATGGAAATTTATATATTATTTAACTAATCTAAAGAAAATATTCCAAATTAAGAGATAAACTATATTTGTATAAAGAAGAAAGGGATTCATGAGATGCGCAAATATGAAGAAGAACACTATCAATATGATAAGATCAAAGACAAGATTTATCCATGGGTGAAAAATGAGCTGACAGATCAGCAGGCACTTAATGGTAAGAATTTCTCAGAGAAAGACACACCGGTGATTGGGTTTGCAGGAGATCTGAAGATCATTTTTGTAATTAAGAGAGGCGAAGAAAGCTACGAAGTATTAAAAGATGCTATGCTCCCACCGGAGATCGCAGTGGAGGAGCTGTATCACACAGCATGCGAGAATCTGGTGCGTGACGTAGAATTTGTCATTGGAAATACATGGTACGGCGGATTTGGAATTATTGCGGATGGCGTACATGAGGCAAGTTCTGTGTGCTTTCGCCATATCTGGCAGGTGTGTGCTGACAAATTAAAAGACGATCTGGTTATCTATGTGCCGCACAAAGATACCGTAATCTTTGCACCGGCGAGCCAGCAGAAGGTTGTAGAGCAGCTTCGCGATCATGCAAAAGGAGCCTATGAAGCAGAAGGCGATAAGATCAGTCTGCAGCCGTATTTCTTTTCAAAAGAGAGAAAGGAACTGACAACCTATGAAAATTAAGTGCAGGATTATCGGATTTGATCTGGATGGGACATTGCTGAACAGCGAGAAGCATATCGCAGAGCATACAAGAGAAGTACTGACAAGAGCAGTCGAACAGGGAATCTGGATTCTGCCGGTCACAGGAAGACCACTTGGCGGACTGCCAAAAGAAGTCGTAGAATTTCCGGGAGTCCAGTATGCGATTACAGCGAACGGCGCAAGGATCATGGAGACACAGACAGGTGGATGTCTCTATGAACGGCTTGTACCTGTGAAGACAGCTGAGCAGATCATGGAGATTTTCAGTGACTATGACGCACTGCGCGAAGTTTATTATGGTGGAAAAGGATATGCAGAAGCAGAAGAATTTTCCAGAGCCGGAGAATATATGCGTTCTCCGCAGATGGCGGCATATGTACGTGCGACCAGAACACCGGTGCCGGATATTTTACAACTGATTCGTGAAAAAGGGCAGGACACAGACAAAGTACAGGGAGTATTTAAGATAGATGAAGAGCGGACAGAAGCACGTAAGCGTCTGGAAACAGTAGAAGGTATCGAAGTGACCGGAGCACTTTCCAATAATATAGAAGTAAATGCTGCCGGTGTAGATAAAGGCAACGCAATTTTGTGGTTTGCAGATCATCTGGGAATCCCGCATGAGGAAGTGGCCGGTTTCGGCGATGGCAATAATGATATCCAGCTGCTTAAGAAAGCAGGGATTGGAGTTGCAATGGCAAATGCGACCGATCAGGTAAAAGCAGTTTCCGATTATATTACCGGAACGAACGACGAAGATGGTGTCGCAACATTTATTGAAAAATACATATTGTAAAACACGAAGAAATTAACAGGTGGCAAAGTTTGGAGCTTTTCCACCAGACATTACTATATATTATAGTAGAAAGGAAAGAAACTATGTTAGACGCATTAAAAGTTATTATTCTCGGAATTGTAGAAGGAATTACCGAGTGGCTTCCGGTCAGCAGTACCGGACATCTGATTCTGGTAGGTGATGTATTGTCACCGAATTTAAGTCATGATTTTATGGAAATGTTTAATGTCGTGATCCAGCTTGGAGCGATTATGGCGGTCGTTGTATTATATTTCCACAAATTGAACCCATTTTCACCGAAGAAGACTCATAAGCAGAAATTGCTGACATGGCAGATGTGGATCAAAGTAGCCATTGCATGTGTACCGGCAGCAGTTGTTGGTATTTTGTTAAATGACTGGCTGGATTCTGTATTTTATAAACCACTTCCGGTTTCAATCATGCTGATCATCTATGGTATTCTGTTTATTGTTGTTGAAAATCGTAATAAAAACAGAAAACCAGAGGTTACGAAGATTTCAGAACTGGATATCCGTATGTTGCTCTGGATCGGTGCCTTCCAGATGCTTGCACTGATTCCGGGAACATCCAGATCCGGTGCAACAATCGTCGGAGCATTGCTAATCGGTGTGTCCAGAGAAGTTGCAGCAGAATTTACATTTTTCCTTGCAATTCCGGTTATGTTCGGAGCAAGTTTACTGAAGCTTGTCAAATTTGGATTTGCATTTACAGGAGCTGAGTTTGGCTATCTGATGCTCGGATGTATCGTATCCTTCGGACTGTCCATCGTAGCGATCAAGTTCTTAATGAATTATATTAAGAAAAATGACTTCAAAGTATTTGGATATTACCGTATCATTCTCGGTGCAATCATCATAATTATGACGGTTGTAAAAGCATTTCTTGCATAAAAATACTTGCCTTTTATTTGAAACATGGTAAAATGAAGGTTATAGCTGTATGATTATACAGAATCTTGTTTAATACGATACAAGTTGTATGAATGAGAAAGATCATTTTAGGAGGAAGAAATATGAAGTTCAAGAAGTTAGTAAGTGTTGTTTTAGTAGCTGCCTGTGTATTTTCACTTGCAGCATGCGGAAGTGACAAGAAAAGCGAAGACAAAAAAGTAGAAGTAACAAAAGCAGAAGATTTGAAAGATCTTACAATTGGTGTTCAGCAGGGAACGACCGGAGATCTGGAAAGTTCTAAGATCGTAAAGAAAGATACACAGATGAAACGTTATCCAAAGGGTGCAGCAGCAGTACAGGCTCTGGAATCTGGAAAATTAGACTGTGTTGTTATCGATGCTCAGCCGGCTAAGAAGTTTGTTGAGAAGAATGACAATCTGAAGATCATTGACGGTATCTTTGATGATGAGCAGTATGCAATCTGCGTGAAAAAAGGTAATTCCAAACTGTTAAAAGAAATGAATGCAGCATTAGAAGAACTGAAAAAAGACGGAACAGTTGATAAGATCATCGGTAACTACATCGGTGATGATGCAGGTAAATATCAGTACAAAACTCCGGAAGGAACAGATACTTCCAAAGGAACACTTGTAATGGCAACAAATGCTGAGTTTGAACCATATGAATATCACGAAGGAGATGCTATTGTAGGTATCGATGTTGATATGTCACAGGCAATCTGCGATAAGATGGGATACAAATTAAAAGTAGAAGATATGGAATTTGATTCTATTCTCCCGGCAGTTGCAGCAGGAAAAGCTGATTTCGGTGCAGCAGGTATGACAGTAACAGATGAGAGAAAAGAAAATGCCGATTTCACAGATACATATGCTAACGCTTCACAGGTAGTGATCGTTAAGAAATAGGAGTAATCATGGCAGATTTTTCAGCAAAGTTTTATGCGAACTTTATAAAGGATGACCGTTGGCTCGGTCTTGTGAGCGGTCTCAAGGTGACAATTATTGTCACCTTAGAGGCTTTGCTTTTAGGTGTTATCATTGGTTTTATTGTAGCGATCATTCGTTCTTACCATGATAAGACAAACAAATTAAAGATATTAAATGCAATCTGTAAAGTGTACCTGACAGTGATCCGTGGAACACCGACGATGATCCAGATCTTGATCATGTATCTGGTTGTGTTCGGCTCTTCTTCACTGGATTCCATTATCATCGGTGGTATTGCCTTTGGTATTAATTCCGGTGCATATGTTGCAGAGATTGTGCGTTCCGGTATTATGTCTATTCCAATCGGACAGACAGAAGCAGGACGAAGCCTGGGACTTAATTATGCACAGACAATGCGTCTGATCATTGTTCCGCAGGCATTTAAAAATGTGCTTCCGGCGCTGGTAAATGAGATGATCGTGCTGATCAAAGAGACAGCGATCATCGGTTATATCGGGGAGCAGGATTTGACAAAGGCGGCAATGATCATTCAGAGCCGTACATTCGATGCATTTATGCCTCTTCTGGCGGCAGCAGTCATTTATCTGGCACTTGTTATGCTGCTGACATTCTTTATGAATAAGCTGGAAAGGAGGTTGAGAAACAGTGAGCGATAATAAGGATACAATGATCCAGGTCAAAGACCTGCATAAATCATTTGGAAAAAATAATGTACTCAATGGTATCTCAACAGATATTAAAAAAGGTGAAGTGGTTGTAGTTATCGGACCATCCGGTTCCGGTAAATCTACATTTCTCCGTTCTTTAAATCTTCTAGAGCAGCCAACAAGCGGTTCGATCATTTTTGACGGAGATGAGATTACAGATCCGAAGACCAATATCGACCTGCACAGACAGAAGATGGGAATGGTATTCCAGCATTTTAATCTGTTTCCACACAAGACGATCCGTGAAAATATTACGCTGGCTCCGGTCACACTGAAAAAAATGACAAAAGAAGAAGCTGATAAAAGAGCGGATGAGTTACTGGAACGAGTAGGACTTGCTGACAAAGCAAATGCTTACCCGGAGCAGTTATCCGGTGGACAGAAACAGCGAATTGCCATTGTAAGATCACTGGCGATGGATCCGGAAGTGATGCTTTTCGATGAACCGACTTCCGCACTTGATCCGGAGATGGTTGGAGAAGTTCTGGATCTCATGAAGCAGCTCGCGAGAGAAGGAATGACAATGGTCGTTGTCACACATGAGATGGGATTTGCCAGAGAAGTTGGAACACGAGTTGTGTTCATCGATGAAGGCAAGATCAAAGAACAGGCAGAACCGGAGGAATTTTTCAGTAATCCAAAAGATGAGAGACTGAAAGAATTTTTGAGTAAGATATTATAAATAATAACTATTCAGAACTCTTATGAATAAGAAAACTGATACTTCATATTTATGTTTATGGGGTATCAGTTTTTTGTTAGGAAATGTTTTTACAAAATGTTTTCTTTGGAAGCGATAGTAGTTTATAATAGTGAATAATAGAAAATAACAATTTATATCATACAAGGAAAGAGAGAATAAACTAATGACGCAAAAACAAAGCACATTAACCAGAACCGGCATCGTGGCGCTTCTTGCCTGCGTTTGCTGTATTTTATGGGGCAGTGCAATACCAATGATAAAAACAGGATATCACCTTATGCAGATGGATTCAGCAGATACGGCAAGCCAGATTGTCTTTGCCGGAATACGGTTTACGCTGGCGGGACTGCTGGTTCTGGCATTTACATCAATAAGAGAGAAAAAGGTGATGTTTCCTGATAAAGAAGTCCTGAAATACGCGATACCGGTTTGCCTGGCGCAGACAGTCGGACAGTATTTTTTCTTCTACATAGGTGTTGCAAATACATCAGGTGTGAAAGGTGGTATTATTACCGGACTTGGCAATTTTATTGCAATTTTACTATCCTGTCTGGTATTTAGAAATGAACGTATGACGGTACGAAAATCAGCAGGTTGCATACTGGGATTTGCCGGAGTTGTTGTGATCAACATCATGGGAAATTCTCTGGACATGGGATTTAAGCTGACTGGTGAAGGGTTTATTCTGATCGCACAGCTTTCCTATGGAATTTCTACCGTATTGATCAATATATTTTCAAGAAAAGTTTCTCCGGTAATATTGAGCGGAACACAGTTTACAATGGGCGGAATCGTGCTGACATTGATCGGCACCGGAATGGGCGGACACCTTGGAAATGTCACGATTGGCGGTGTAGCAATTATTTTCTATCTTGCAATGGTTTCGGCGGTTGCATATACGCTCTGGTCGGTGCTTCTTGCATGGAATGATGTCTCAAAAGTTGCGATTTTCGGGTTTGTGAATCCATTGTGCAGTGTGATATTATCTGCGCTGATATTAGGAGAGGTACGTCAGGCATTTAATATTGAAAGTCTGGTGGCTTTACTTTTGGTCTGCACCGGAATATATATTGTCAATCATAAGAAATAGTAGGATATTAAAACCACAAAGAAAGGAACACGCATGGGAAATGAATCAGATGTATTTATGTAACTGCGATTTCCGGAAAAGACGAAGTAAAAAGGTGTAAAAAACTGCAAGAGGAGAGACAAGATGAGGTTATTAGGAAATATTTTATGATTATTATTAGGTGGCATTTTAATGGGGCTTTTATGGCTTGCCATCAGCTGCATCTGGTGCATTACGATTGTGGGAATTTCGATGGGATTACAGTGCTTCCGGTGTGCGGGCATTTACTCTGCGCATTATTGAAAGAAAATAATGTGGCGAGAACAACAGTTCTGTGCTATACTTAAATGCGAATATATGTTCGAGGACAGAGGGCTGGAAATACATGACAGAAGAATTCAGAGATTATATTATTCATACAAGAAAGATACCGGCAAAAGAGGCGGTTTGTGAAGCATATCCAGAATCGCTTAAGGATGAGCTGAGAGATTATCTTAAAGAGAACGGATATCAGCAGCTTTATTCGCATCAGGTGGAGATGTTCAAAACTGCGGAAGCGGGAAAGAATGTCGTGATCACAACTTCAACGGCGAGTGGTAAGACGCTGGCATTTCTGCTTCCGGTTTTGCAGGAGATTCTTGAGAATCCGCTGGCGAGAGCGATTTTTGTTTACCCGACGAAGGCACTGGCAAGCGACCAGTATCGTGCCCTGCAGCCGGCGATTGAGTTTTTCGGTGACGGGAAGATATCTGCCGGGATATACGATGGAGATACGAAACCGGCAGAGCGTACGAGAATCAGACAGAGCGCAAATATTATCCTGACGAACCCGGAGATGTTAAATGGAGCTTTTTTGCCAAATCACAGCAATTACGGGTTTGATACGATTTTCGCAAATCTTAAATATATTGTCATTGATGAATTACATTCTTACCGCGGAGCGTTTGGAGCGCATTTGTCGAATATTTTTCGGAGACTTCACCGGATCTGCACATATTACCGCTCAGAACCGCAGTTTCTCTGTAGCTCTGCGACGATTGCCAATCCGATAGAGCTTGCAGAGAAGATCTGTGGTGTACCGTTTTCGCTGATCGACCGGAACGGTGCTCCGGCACCGGATAAAATCTATCAGATTGTCCAGCCGCCGGAGATCAAAGGAAAGAATGATAAAGTATATGGACGAATCGCGGCATCGGCAGTAGCGGCAAAATTAATCCCGAATCTTGTGGCAGAAGACAGACACTTCATTGCATTCGGACGTTCCAGAAGGAATGTGGAAGTCATTTTAAAAGAAGCCAGAGATAAGATGAGTGCTGCAGGATTTCTTGGCGCATTCGGAAGAGCAGGGAAACAGCCGGAAGAGTTGATTGCCGGATACCGGAGTGGTTATACGCCACTTGAAAGAAGAGAGATTGAACGAAAGATGACACATGGAGAACTGGCGGGGCTGGTATCCACCAATGCGCTGGAACTTGGAATTGACATCGGTAAGCTGGATACGACCGTGATCGTTGGCTATCCGGGAACAAGAGCTTCGTTTTGGCAGCAGAGCGGACGTGCCGGAAGAAGTGGTGTCTCCTGCGTCAACTACCTTCTTTTGGAGAACCGCCCCTTTGACCAGTATATTGCGATTGATCCGGAATGGCTTTTCTCAAATGAGAGTGAGAATGCAATCGTTGATCCGGACAATCTTCTCATTGAGCTGGCGCATCTGCGTGCGGCGGCAGCAGAACTACCATTGTCGCTGGATGATATTGCACTGTTCCCGGATCTGGGAGAGATGATTCCGGTTCTTTTAAGTGCAGGAGAAGTGAAGAGCCTTGGAGGACGGTTCATATGGGCAGGACCGGCATATCCGGCAGGTGACTACAGCCTCCGCAATATGGACAAGACGAGATTCAAACTTCTTGCGAAGAAAGACGGACATGAGATCACGGAGATGGATGAATTGCAGGCGTATCATGAGATCCACCCAGGTGCAGTTTATATGCATGAGGGAACACTGTATGAAGTTGTGAAGATGGATCTGGTCGGAAGAACCGCAGAGGCAGTTGATTTTGATGGAAATTATTACACAGTCCCGTCAGGAACAAAAGAGACGCGCATTTTACGATGCTTTGAAGAAGAGGAATATAAGAGGACAAAACTTCATTTTGGGGATGTGAATGTCAATGAAGTGATTTCCATGTTCCAGAAATTACAGTTTCACAATCACCAGAATCTTGGCTATGTAACACTGACTCAGCCTTTAAAGAAAGACTACGACACAGAAAGTGCATGGATCACACTGCCAGAGAATGTAGTGCGTGCTTACCGGAGTCTGCTGGTTCCGAACCGTCAGGGGCAGTATATACTTAATGACCATTTTGAAGGAATGAAATATGCGATAAAGAACGCATCTATGATGATTACGATGACAGAGCGTGATGATATAGATGTTGCGGTGTCGAACAATGCGACGATCCCGGATGATTATTATCATGAAAAAGTCTCTCTTTTTATTTATGATAAATACGAAGGCGGTCTTGGGTATTCGGAGAAGATCTATGGACTGGTGCCGGAGATCCTGCACAATGCGATCAGGATGGTGAAAGGTTGTCCATGTGAAGACGGCTGTCCAGCATGCGTGGGCGATTACACGCTGGATAAAGGAATGATACTTTGGGGACTTGAGAATCTTCTGGAAGAGACAGAAGCACCGGAGTATGTGCGTAAGAACATAAAAGAGCCACATCCTGCAATAACGAAAGAATTTTCCTTTTTTGAATTACCGGAGAAATGGCAGAGTTTCTGTGCGGCAGTTCTGAAAAACGGGGAAAGTGGCGGTCGTTTCCTTAAAACAGTAAAAGCAGTGTGTGTAGAAGAGCACAAACTGATTCTTACTGTGGAGAATGCATTTTATGCCGGATGGATACAGGAAGAAGAGAATCGGAAGAGCCTGGAGAATATTCTCAGATACTATGCAATCTGTCCGGGTGATATGAAGATAGAAGTTATTCTTGAAAACAGACAGGGAGAGAAGGAAGAGAAAGAGCGGGAACGAAAGAAAGCCCGCCTGCAAAGGAAATATGATGAACAGCTTGGAAAGGAAAAGACTGAATAGTTACCAGAAAGAAGCCGTATTAGATGAAAGCCCGGCATGTCTTGTGAATGCGAATGTCGGGAGTGGTAAGACGACAGTATTGACGGAAAAAGTACGCTATCTGCATGAGGAGAGACTTGTTCCTTATGAAAAAATGATGGTGCTTACATTTACGAATAAGGCAGCGGACGAGATCGCGGAGCGGCTGGGTATTGAAAAATCTATGTGGGGATTCGGCACATTCCACAGTGTAGCAAGACAGCTTCTCTGTAAGTATCTTCCTGAAAAATGTACAGTCGAAGGTACAGATAGAGCAGTGAATCAGAATGAGACAACCGACTGGAATCGTGAATTTGAAGTGATAGAACCGGAAGAAGAGCTGCAGATGCTGCTTGACCTTGCAGATGCGAACGGATATAAGATCAAGTATAAGAACCGTCTGCAGGCGAGGCTGGAGAATGACTATGAAGCATATCTGCAGGAAAAACCAAAGGGAAAATATAAGGATGATCTGTTCCGGGTATTTCCGCTTCTTGATCGAAAGAAACGTCAGGAGAACAAGATGTCTTTCGCAGATCTTATCCGTGAGGGAACGAAATGTGCAGAGGAACACAGAAAAGAGTTGGGACTTCAGTGGATTATTGTAGATGAAGTGCAGGATAGCGACCAGAAGCAGCTGGATTTTATCGAAGCACTGAAAGATGCACAGACCCGGTTTTTCGCAGTAGGAGATCCGAATCAGGTGATCTACAGCTGGAGAGGAACCGCACCGAATATGTTCTTCATGATCAAGCACCGGTTTGAAGCAAAAGAACTTTCCCTGCCGGTCAATTATCGTTCAAGTGATGTGATCCTGGAAGCTGCGAACCGTTTTCTGCAATTTGGAGGAAAGATTGAGGGCAGCGGTGTGAAAGGTGATAAGATTCTGATAAAAAATCATTATGATCCGTTTATAGAGGCAGAATATCTGACAGAACGAATCCGGAAACTTCACGAAGATGGTCTGCCATACAGCCAGATCGCAGTCTTTTACCGTGTGCAGAAGCAGGCGGAGATTCTGGAAAAGGTATTTGAAAGAGCGGAATTACCAGTTACATTTTCCAATGTCGGAAAAGAAGGAGAAGTACTACATTTTATGACGTTGCATGCATCAAAAGGTCTGGAATTCGATTATGTATTTATTGTCGGATTGAATCAGGGACTGATTCCCCTTCGGTGCACCAGTATGGAGCAGGAAGAAGAGGAGATGCGTCTGTTTTTCGTAGGGCTTACCCGTGCGAGAAAGAATCTGGAATTATCTTATTACACGAATCCGACAATTCCCGGTGTGTTTGAAGCACCGAGCAGATATCTGAAGCGTCTGCCGGAGCATCTGCTTGACTGGGAAGAAAAACCGGGAAGCGAAGAGCGAAAAGCAAATTTACAGAGTTTAAGACGGCAGGCAGTAGAAACGATAAGGAGAAAATCTGCGGAGAAAAATATGGCAGAAACAGAGCCTGTAAAACAAGAAGAAAGAAAGACAGAAACAGAGTCTGTAAAACAAGAAGAAAGACATACAAATACAGAAGAGCGGGTTGTACGGAGAGGCAGACATCCAAAGTACGGTGAAGGCATCATCACATCAGAAGATGATATGACGATAGAAGTGGAATTTCCGGGATATGGAAAGAAACAGTTCCTGAAAGCATTTGGAGAAATAGAAGTATTATAATAAGAAAACTTAAAGAAATATTAACTATTTAAGAAAGCGCAGAGGAAGGAGCATATGTTATAATCAATAGATAAAACGACAACATACGAAAGACAGCATACGAATGAGGAAAAGAAAATGGAAAAGAAAATACAGAAAAAGAGAAAGTATATCAAAGAAATTGACGGATTAAGGGCACTTGCTGTAATCATGGTTCTGGCATATCATCTGAAAATGCCATTTGCGAAGAGCGGGTTATTGGGAGTAACCGTATTCTTTGTAATATCCGGCTACTTGATCACAGGAATTCTGATAAATGAGATAGAAGAAAGCGGCGGCGTGGATCTGAAGAACTTCTGGCTGCGGCGAATCCGAAGACTGCTGCCGGCAGTACTCTCCATGGCAGTTGTGATGATCTTCGTCAGCGCAGTCGTGAACCGGGTTGTATTTACGAAAGGTTGCAATGATTTGTTATCCGCAGTGTTTGGGTATAACAACTGGTGGCAGATTTTCAGAAAAGTATCCTATTTTGAAAATGCAGGAGCGCCTTCTCCATTTACCCACTGCTGGTCATTGGCGATTGAGACACAGTTTTATTTGATTTATCCAATCCTTTTGATTCTGTTATCGAAGGCAAGAAACAGAGGAAAAGTATTTGCGGCAGTCACAGCAGTGCTTGCGATGATCTCAGTAGTATTGATGGGCGTACTCTACAGCCCGGACGAAGATCCGAGCCGCGTATATTATGGAACAGACACAAGAGCATTTTCTCTTCTGATCGGAGCGTTGGCTGCGATCCAGAAGGAATATCATATTATAAAGGTAAAGCTGCGGGGAAAACTATGGGCAGTGATCGGAAGTATTTCTGTATTGATACTGATCGGAATGATGATGCTCATCAGCTCCTACAGCAGTTTCTTATATTATGGAGGTCAGGCAATCGTATCTGTCCTGGCGGCATTTGTCGTATATGCAGTGACAGTAAGCAGAAGCCTTTTAAATATAATATTAGGCTCCAGTATACTGAAATGGATCGGAGACCGCTCTTACAGTATTTATCTGTGGCACTATCCGATTATTGTGCTGATGAGCGGCGGAAAGAGAGCGGCATGGTGGATTGTGATTTTAGAAGTAGTCTTAAGTGTGGGGTTCGCAGAACTTTCCTATCGTTTTATTGAGACACCGGTCCGCCATGGGATCATCGGAGAATATATCGGAATCATCAACAGCAGACCGCATAACAGAAGAGAACGTCACAGACAGATCCAGGTGGCACGGAGAAGTCTTAAGGCGATGGCAGCAGTATTAGCCACAGGACTTGCATTAAGCTTATGTATTGCATTTGTTCCGAAGAAGACAACACTGGATACGGTAGCAAAGCGTGAAAAGAAAGCAACTGAAGTAACAAAGCTGACGAATCAGAAATTAAAAGAACAGAAAGCAAAAAAGACAGCAAAGACCAGCAAGAGTACAATGACGGATGAAGAACTGCTGAAAAATGTACAGATGCTGCTGATCGGTGATTCCATTACTGTAGATGTAACAGATTATTTTTACAAAGTACTTCCAAACAGTATCAGCGATACGAAGATCGGACGTTCTACCCTGACAGGAGTGAAAGTATTTGACGAATACCAGACACAGAAGAAATGGGACGGCGATGGCGTGATCTTTGCACTTGGAACAAATGGTCCAATGTACGATACACTTGGACGAATAAGACAGAAAGTCGGAGACAAACCACTGTTCCTGACCACTGTCCATGCTCCGAAGGAAGATTTTGAGAGTTCTAATAATGAAGAAATCCGCAAGTTTGTCAAAGAACACGAGCATACCTATCTGATCGACTGGTATACGGCAAGTGCAGATCATCCGGAATATTTTGACCAGGACGATACACATTTGCTTCCGAAAGGGGCAGAAGCTTATGCGCAGTGCATCAAAGATGCTGTTTTAAAGGCAATGCGCGCGGAAGAAAAGGTGAATGATAAAGTATAAAGTCTTCTTGCGAACCGGCGTCTGACAGGGTATACTGACTCTAACTATAGATAAATATTCAGACTGCCATAGCATTTCTAAGAGATCTGCTCCCGGAGCATCAGAAGAACCAGCAGGAGATCTTAAAGATTATGAACGCATCCAGTGCGGACAAATGGAGAAACCTTTAAGTTGCTGCCGAAGTATTCGTTCAGGGATCGTGTTAAAAAGGGTTTCACAGTATCGGAGCGCAGAACATCATTGAAAGACGACAAGACACAGATCATCATTCTGTCGAATCCTATATTTAAAGATGGAAAATGTGTTGGAATCATATCAGCAGTTATTGAACTGAAAGGGTTTGCAAGAGCATTTCACAGTAATACAGCAAATGCATTTGCAGAAGATATCCGCAAGAATAAAGAAGCAGGAATGAATGCACATATTTCCAAGCCGATACAGTTAGATAAGATGGTCTGTGTAATCGCAGGACTGGTACAGGATAACTGATTACAGTAGATGAAATCAAGACTGGATAACAGTACGAGAAGACCACCGCCGGCAGTGTATTATATAAGAAGCTGGTGTTCCTGGCTCCAGAGTGCGGCAAATTCCATGAACTGCTTCAAAGCCGGAGTCGGCTCTGCCGATGGAGAATGTGCCACAACAAGAATTCGTTTGCAATGTTCTGTAAATGGACGTACACATACATCAAAAGGAATATGGAGCAGAAGAAGCTTTGGGAGAATGGCGATGCCAAACCCCTGCTCCACCATTTTGACTACGGTATAATCTTCGTTGATGTGAAAACGGACATTTGGCTGAATCTGATGGATGCGGAACAGTTCTCCGGTTTCATAGTCGGTATTATCCGCGGACATAATAAAGTCCTGCCCGTTTACATCGGAAAGAGAAACGGAAAATTTATTGGCAAGTGGATGATCTTTTGATGTAACAAGCATTAATTCATCCTTACCTAACGTTATACAGGGAAGGTTCCCCATAATATATTTTGAAGTGAAAATACAGTCCAGTTTTCCTTCTTTTAATTTTGCACTCAATTCCTGAAAACCGCCGACATAGAGGTTGAACGTGATGTTCGGATATTCATCTGTAAATTTTTTTAAAATTCCGGGTAACCAGTGGTAAGAAATACTCTGGATAGTACCAATGCGGATCAACCCGCTTTCTAATCCATTGATATGTGCTGCAATCTGTTCAATATGATTTTCGGAAGCCCGAATTTTCTTTAATTCTTCAAAAATGCTGTCTGTTCCGGTAAGTGGAGACATACCGGTTTTAGAACGTTTGAATAAAGTCACTCCGATTTCTTTTTCATAATTACGGATTGCCTGGCTGACAGCCGACTGTGTGTATTTCAGTCTGCCTGCCGTTTTGGAAATACTATGTGTTTCATATACATCTAAAATTATATTGATTTTTGACATGGATATCAGCCTCCGGTGCTGTCACTTGTTTACCTGTATGATGTCAGGGTCAAAAGATGCCATACGAATTGTTCCGTACTTCGTACTCCCACAATTCGTAGTTTTAGGCTTTTGACTCTGGCATCTTATATTTTAGTAAAATTTGAAAAGTTATGCAATAGATGAGCGGCAGTGTATATAAGAAAAAGTGCATATATCCATCAGATAATGTGAATGTAATCTTAAAATCTTTCGATGTCTGGTATCGTTCAGAAAAAATGAACATAACTATCAATATCCTGTTCTATCCAATGTTAAAAAAATGACATATGATGTAAGAAATAAGAAAACGGTAGACAAGATTAGAAAAGTGCATGGCATAGAACAATCTACAGGAATTATAAAATAAGGAGGTTGTAAAATGGGAGAGAGCTATTGGAACGGAGCACAGGCGGCACATCGACGTGTTATGATGAAGGCAGCAGGGTATTCAGATGAGGACATTCGCAAAAAGCCACATATCGGCGTGCCAAATTCTTATATGGCTGGTTCGCCGGGAACAGCACATTTAAGACAGGTGACAGAGGCTGTTAAGGAAGGCATCTGGGCAGCGGGCGGAATCCCGGTAGAATTTGGAATCCCGGCAACATGTGGAAATATGGCAAATGGCGCAGATGAGATGAAATATGAACAGGTCGGCCGTGACATTGTTGCGATGTCGATAGAGTTTGTATCGAGAGTACATAATTTTGATGCAATCTGTTGTGTCGCATCCTGTGACCTGATTATTGCGGGATGTTATCTGGCAGCATGCCGGCTAGATATTCCGGCGATGGTTGTGACAGGTGGTTCGATGCAGGCAGGAAATCATTGTGGACAGACGGTTGTAGAAGCAGATCTGGACGCAGCAAGATTTTCCGGCGCATCGGAAGAGGAACTCTTTGACATGGAAGAGTGTGTATGTCCGTCTTTTGGAGCCTGTCCTTCTATGGGAACTGCGAACACGATGCAGATGCTTGGAGAAGTCCTGAATCTGGTAATGCCGGGTACTTCAACAATTCCGGCATCCGATAATGCGAGACTCCGTGCGGCAAGAACAGCAGGAAAATACATGGTTCAGCTTGCAAAATCCGGAAGAACGCCGAAGGATCTCATTACAAAAGAAGTATTGGAAAATGCAATCATGTTTGATATGGCAGTTGCCGGATCTACGAATGCGGTACTTCATATTCTGGCATATGCATATGAACTAGGAATTAAAATTACATTGGCAGATTTTGAAAAATATGCGAAAGAAATTTATTGTATTAACGCGGTTATTCCAAGCGGACCATATACGGTTGTTGATTTTCATTATGCCGGCGGCGTGAAAAATGTAATGAAACAACTGGAGAGTAAATTACATACAGAAGCTCCTACAATTTATGGAAATACATGGAGAGAATTGCTGGAAACAGTGAAAGGCGAGCCAAATAAAGTGATTCACTCGCTGGAAGATCCGGTTGCAAAAGAACCGGGCCTTAAGATTTTACGCGGAAATATTTCCCCGGCAGGAGCAATCGTACGTCCAACGGCTGTATATGAAGAAGTAAAATACATCAAAGGCGCGGCAAAAGTATACGAATGTGATCAGGATGCTTATAAAGCAATTATGAATGGTGAGATCGTTCCGGGAGACATTCTGGTCATCCGCTATGAAGGCTGTAAAGGTGCACCGGGTATGAAGGAACTGATGCTCAGTATTGATGCGTTGATCGGGCTTGGGTTGGACAAGAAAGTCGGACTGATCACAGATGCAAGGTTTTCAGGATTCAATTATGGAGCAATTGTCGGACATGTTTCTCCGGAGGCGTATGACGGAGGCGTGATCGCGTTGATTAAAAACGGAGACAAAATTGAAATGGATATTGCAGGAGGAACGGTAAATTTACTTGTTTCAGACGAGGAACTTGCCGAAAGAAAGAAATCCTGGGTACGTCCACCGTTAAAACAGCAGAAGGGTGTATTGAATATTTATGCACAGAACTGCAGACCGGCCGAAGAGGGTGGAGCTATGCAGCCATGGGCACTGGATGCAGATTATGGATATCATCATGAATAGAGAAAAAGGAGGAAGAGTATGTTATTACTTTCAAGAGAAGATATTAAAAGTGTAGTTACAATGAAAGATATGATCGAGGCAGACAAAACTGCGTTTAAAATGACAGTTGACGGAACAGTAAAAACGCCTCTGCGTACAGTTATTGATGGCAAATATGATGGAGCATTTTTGTTTATGCCTGCATATGCGCCGGAATTAGATGCGGCAGCTATGAAGGTAATCGACATTTTCCCACACAATGTGGATAATGGGAAAATGACATCACCGGCACAGGTGATGTTGATTGACGGAAAAGACGGATACGTGATCGCATTGCTGGATGGAACTTATGTTACACAGCTCAGAACGGGTGCGTCTTCCGGTGCAGCATTTGATCTGCTTGCAAAAAAAGAGTGCAAAAAAGGAGCAATGATCGGAACCGGAGGCCAGGCAGCGACACAGCTAGAGGCGATGCTTGCAGCAAGAAAGCTGGATGAAGTAAAAATCTATGATCTCAATACAGAAAGATGCCAGGCATTTGCCAAACAGATGCAGAAAGAGTTAGCCGATTACGGGGCAAAGATTATAGCAGCAGAAAATTCAGATGCATGTATAGAAGATGCAGATCTGATCATTACCGTTACTCCATCGGCAAAGCCGGTATTTGATGGGACAAAAGTCAAAGCCGGAGCAACGATCAGTTGTGTCGGCACTTATGAGCCACATAAGCATGAAATGGATCCGGCGATCCTTCCAAGAGCATCTAAAATCATCTGCGATTCCAAAGAGGCGGCGCTTTCTGAGACCGGAGATTTATTGATTCCGATAAAGGACGGTATCATTTCAGAAAAGGATATACTTGGAAGCCTTGGTGATGTAATAAACGGTACAATAAAAGGAAGAGAAAATGATGATGAAATCATTGTTTATGAAACAGTTGGCGTAGCGGCACAGGATCTGGTGGCAGCAAAAGTTATTTATGACAAGGCTCTGGAAGCAGGAAAAGGAATGAACTGGGGTTAAGGCAGACATATAACATAGAGATATTAAGAGGTACAGCAACAATGAAAAATGGTTGCTGTACCTCTTAACTTTTAAGATTATTCCTGACAGGAACGGGATAAAATATATGAATTATAGATAAAAGAGAAAGTGCTTATTAATAAAAAAGATACTATAGAGCAGTGATTTTTCTTGAGAGAATGAAAGGTTAGTGCTATTATGAAGAGGTTAGAACAATTTCAGAAAGGAAATAGAAACGTGACTTATAAAGAAGCAAGGGTATATCTGGATGCGATGTCCAGATACGGAAGTGTACTTGGCTTGGATACGATTCGGGGACTGCTTGAGGAACTGGGGAATCCACAGGAGGATTTAAAGTTCATTCATATTGCCGGAACAAACGGAAAAGGATCTGTGCTTGCGTATACTTCAACAATATTAAGTAAAGCAGGATACAGGACAGGACGATATGTTTCACCGACAGTGCTCTCCTATCGTGAGAAGATTCAGGTGGATGGAGAATGGATCTCCGAAAACGAACTTACAGAGTTGACGGAAGAGATAAAAGAAGCGATTGCCGGATTAGAAACAGCAGGTGCACCGATACCGACGCTGTTTGAAGTTGAGACGGCAATGGCTTTTTTATATTTTAAGAAAAAAAGCTGTGATCTGGTTGTGCTGGAATCCGGACTCGGCGGAAGACTGGATGCAACGAATATTGTAAAGACAACTGTGTTGGCGGCATTTGCAACAATCAGTATGGATCATATTGGGATTTTGGGAAATACAATCGAAGAAATTGCAGCAGATAAATGTGAGATTATTAAATCGGGATGTAAAGTTGTGTCTGCAAAACAGAAGCCGGAAGTGAAAAAGATACTGGAAGAAAAGGCAGAAAGAACAGGCTGCCCGTTTACGGAGGCAAAACCGGAACTTTTGATAATACAAAAAGAAACATACAAAGGAATGGATGTAGAAACACCGGATTTTGGAAACCTTCATAGCGGACTTACAGGTGAATATCAAAAAGAAAATCTGGCAACAGCGCTGGAGATAGTTTGTGTGCTTCGAAAAGAAGGATACAAAATACCGGAAGAAGCTGTGCAAATTGGTGTGGCAGAGACAAAGTGGCCGGGAAGATTTACCAGTCTGCGGGAGAATCCACCTTTGATTGTTGATGGCGCACACAATGAAGATGCAGCAAAAAAGCTCGCTATATCAATAAGACGATATTTTCCGAATTACAGGATCCACCTGATTATGGGCGTTTTTAAAGATAAAGAATATAAAAAGATCACAGCATTGTTGTGTCCGGACGCAGAGTGTGTATATGCGATTCATCTTCCGAATGAAGAACGCACATTATTGGCAGGATTGCTTGCGGAAGACGCAGCGAAATATTGTGAGAACGTAATTGCATTTGAAAAAGCAGACGCACATAGTGATTTGGAAGAGGCATTGAAGACTGCATATAGAAATGCAAAAAAAGAGACAGAAGAGAATCAGAAATCCGTTGTGATTGCCTGCGGTTCTCTATCTTATCTGGGAGATGTGATTCAGATTGTGGAAACATGGGATAAAGCATGAAAGTGATATATTTGCAGAAAACAACATTTTTGATAGAATAAAACAGATAGTAGAAATATAAGAGGGAGAGAGACATGATCGATCATGAGAAAATAGAACAGGCAGTCCGTTTATTACTGGAAGGTATGGGAGAGGATGTAACAAGGGAAGGCCTTAAAGATACACCGGACAGAATTGCCAGAATGTACGAGGAAATTTATGGCGGAATGGACGAAGATGCAGGAGTCCATCTGGCAAAAACATTTACTGTAGACAGCAGCGAGATGGTTATTGAAAAAGACATCACATTTTATTCAACCTGTGAACATCATCTGCTTCCGTTTTATGGGAAAGCGCATATCGCTTATATTCCGGACGGAAAAGTTGTAGGACTTAGCAAACTGGCACGAACAGTAGAAGTGTTTGCAAGAAGGCTGCAGTTACAGGAACAACTGACCGGACAGATTGCCGATGCGCTGATGCAGTATATGTGTCCGAAAGGCGCAATGGTTATGGTAGAAGCAGAGCATATGTGTATGACAATGCGCGGCATTAAAAAGCCGGGAAGTCAGACCGTGACAATTGCAAGAAGAGGCGTATTTGAAACCGATCCGGCTCTGGAAGAGCGGTTCTTCCGGATGCTTGGGAAATAGATGAAATGGTGAAGAGGAAGTCAATGGAACATGCAGAGAAAGAACAGAAGATGGAACGATTAAATACAGTACTCAGACATCCGTTATATCAGCAGTATTACGAAGAACTGAGAGAAGAAGAAAGAGACAGGCTCTTCTGCTGTCATCAGATGGAACATTTGTTAGATGTAGCAAGAATTGCATATATTCGGAACTTAGAAAACAATCTTGGATATTCGAAGGAATTGCTGTATACGACAGCGATTTTACATGATATCGGAAAAGCATTGCAATACAAAGAAAAGATTCCGCACGAGATTGCCGGAGCGCAGATTGCAGAGAAGATTCTGGATTCACTGCCAGAGGCAGTCGCCTATACGGAAGAAGAAAAAAAAGAAATTTTGACAGCCATCCGTGGGCATCGCAGGGAACGAAAAGATATGACAAAGTTGGAAAGACTTTTATACGAAAGTGATAAATGTTCCAGAAATTGCTTTGCCTGCCCAGCGAAAAAAGAATGTAACTGGAGTGAAGAAAAGAAAAACAGGGAGATACAGATATGATCATCGGGAAAAAAGAGTTTGATATTAAAAATGAAACGTATGTAATGGGAATTTTAAACGTAACGCCGGATTCATTTTCGGATGGAGGAAAATATAACGGTATGGATAGAGCACTTGCACATGCAAAACAGATGATAGACGAAGGTGCTGCGATCATTGATGTAGGGGGCGAATCGACAAGACCGGGGCATGTACAGATTACGGAGGATGAAGAGATTGCAAGAGTAACACCGGTTATCGAAAGACTGAAACAGGAGTTTGCTGTTCCTGTTTCCATCGACACTTACAAGAGCAGAGTTGCCGAAGCGGCACTTCAGGCGGGTGCTGATCTGGTGAATGACATCTGGGGATTAAAATACGACCCGAAGATGGCAGGAGTGATTGCAAAGTATGATGTGGCATGCTGCCTGATGCATAACCGGGAAAAAGCAGAATATACAGATTTTCTGACGGATTTCATGACAGATATGGAGGAGTGTGTGACACTTGCAAAAAAAGCAGGTATTTCAGAGGATAAGATTATTCTTGATCCGGGTGTAGGATTTGGAAAAACTTATGAGATGAATCTGGAAATCATTGATAAAATGGAATGCCTGAACAAGCTCGGCTATCCGGTGCTTCTCGGTACGTCGCGCAAATCTGTGATCGGACTTACTCTTGATCTTCCGGTAGAAGAAAGAGAAGAAGGAACGCTTGTTACAACTGTATATGGTGTACAGAAGGGTTGTGCGTTTGTGCGTGTGCATGATGTACAGAAAAATCTTCGCGCAATCCGCATGACGCAGGCAATTATGCGTGAGCATGAAGTGTAAAATATGGAAAACAGGTAGCGGATTAGGACAATAATACTCATGAAGTTTTGCAAACAGGAAAGCAGACTGGCAGAAAGAGTGACAGGTGTGAGGAATAATAATTATGAAATATATAAATAAAAAAACAAGTCAGGATTATGACCAGATAAAAATTACAGATCTGGAAGTATTTGCCAATCACGGTGTATTTCCGGAGGAAAACAAACTGGGACAGAAATTTCTTATTTCTGCAGTGCTTTATACAGATACAAGAAAAGCCGGGAAGACAGATGATCTGACGGCATCTATCCATTACGGTGAAGTCAGTGCATTTATCACAAAATATATGAAGGAACATACCTACCAGTTGCTAGAACGGGTGGCAGAAACCCTTGCGGAAGAGATGCTTAAGAGCATATCGGGACTTTGCAAGATCGATCTGGAGATCAAGAAGCCATGGGCACCGGTAGGACTTCCGCTGAAAACAGTCAGTGTGAAGATTTCGCGCGAATGGCATACAACATATATCGCACTTGGCTCTAATATTGGTGACAGTGAAACTTATCTGAATGAAGCAGTCGAAAAAATAGGACAGATTCCTACTTGTACAGTTGAAAAAGTTTCTTCTTATCTTGTAACAGAGCCTTACGGAGTGACAGATCAGCCGGATTTTTTAAATGCATGTCTGAAAATGCGGACGCTATTATATCCGGAAGAATTGTTAAAAGAATTAAACCGGATCGAGAAAGAAGCGGGCAGGGAGCGGATTATACACTGGGGACCGAGAACACTGGATCTGGATATTCTGCTGTATGATGACATCGTACTGGAAGAAGATGATCTCTGTATTCCACATGTTGAAATGCACAAAAGAAGCTTTGTGCTGGAACCATTGGCCGAAATTGCACCGTACAAACGCCATCCGGTATATGGAAAAACAGTGCGGGAAATGTTAGAGGAAATTCAGGCACAGTTATAGTATAATAAACAGGGGCAATGAGGTAGAGAAACTGCAGACAGTAATATCAAGACAGAAGAAGGAGGCAGAAGAATGGAACTTTGGGATATTTATGACAAAGACAAAAATCCAACCGGTCGCACGATGAAGAGAAATGACTGGTGCTTGAAAGATGATGAATATCATCTGACAGTACTTGGAGTAGTTGCAAGACCAGATCACACGTATCTTATCACAAAACGTGTAATGACAAAAGCGTGGGCACCGGGATGGTGGGAAGTATCCGGAGGCGCAGCACAGGCAGGAGAAACTTCGGAAGAAGCTGTTATACGTGAAGTGAAGGAAGAGACAGGGCTGGATGTAAGGAATGCGGAAGGTGGATATTGTTTCACATATCACAGAGAGAACCCGGGAGAAGGAGATAATTATTTTGTAGATGTTTATCGCTTTCTTCTGGATATTGACGAGAGTGATATACATTTACAGGAAGAAGAAACAGCGGGATACCGTTTCGCGACAAAGAAAGAAATTGAAGATCTTGCCGGAGAAGGCATTTTTCTGCATTATGACAGTATCAAAGAAGTTTTCAGATAGATTATCTATAAAATTGATAACTCTATAGATATAATAAATACACAAAAAAATGATAAAAAAATAACTTATTTTGTAATTATTGACGAAAACAAAAGCATTGTGTATACTAAGGGCAGTTGATAAGTCGGCAGATGAATTCGTGAGATATCGTATGGATAAAGAACAGGGGCTAGGCTTTATCCGAAACGGAGCCGAAGGGGTAGGCAGAAACTCTCAGGTAAAAGGAATGGATTCGGACGACACTCTGGAGAACAATATTTCTAATTGTACCGAAGAAGTAAACTGGTAGTTATATGGGGAAAACCGATCAGCAATCTTTCAGGTAAAAGGACAGAGGCAGACAAAAGATCTTTAGTAAATGAAGCAAAGGTTTTTTGCCTGTTTTTTATTGGGGGAAACAGGCGTATCGAAGGAGGACAATAAGATGAACAGAATTGAAGATGTAACAAATTATATCAAAGAGTACGATGACGAAGTTGGAAAAGCACTGGAGCTGGAACTTGGAAGACAGAGAAGAAATCTCGAACTGATTGCTTCAGAGAATATCGTAAGCCCTGCGGTTATGCTCGCAATGGGAACCGTTCCAACAAACAAATATGCAGAAGGATATCCGGGAAAACGTTACTATGGTGGATGCGAAGACGTAGATATTCTGGAGAATATTGCAATCGAACGTGCGAAGAAGTTATTTGGCGCAGAGCACGCAAATGTACAGCCACATTGTGGAGCAAATGCTAATACAGCAGTTTATCAGGCACTCATCAAACCGGGTGATACAGTTATGGGACTGAACCTGGCACATGGTGGACATCTGACACATGGTTCACCGGTAAACTTATCAGGTATTTTATATAATTTCGTTCCTTACAACGTAAATGACGAAGGATTCCTGGATTATGATGAGATCCGCAAGATCGCACATGAATGCAAACCAAAATTAATCGTAGCAGGAGCATCTGCTTATCCAAGAGAGATCAAATTTGATATTTTCGCTGATATCGCAAAAGAAGTTGGCGCATATCTGATGGTTGATATGGCTCACATTGCAGGACTGGTGGCAGCAGGACTTCACCAGAGCCCGGTTCCGTATGCAGATGTTGTAACAACAACAACACATAAGACACTGCGTGGACCAAGAGGTGGACTGATCCTTTGCAAAGAAGAGCATGCAAAAGCAATTAACAAAGCTATTTTCCCAGGAACACAGGGAGGACCGCTTGAGCACATCATCGCTGCAAAAGCTGTATGCTTCGGAGAGGCTCTGAAACCAGAATTCAAAGAGTACCAGCAGCAGGTTGTTAAGAATGCAAAAGCACTTGCAGATGCTATGGTAGCAGAAGGATTTAACCTTGTAAGTGGTGGAACAGATAACCATCTGATCTTAGTTGATCTTCAGAATATGAACATTACAGGAAAAGAATTACAGAATCGCCTGGATGAAGTATATATTACTGTTAATAAAAATGCAGTACCGAACGATCCTGCAAGTCCGTTTGTAACAAGCGGAGTTCGTATCGGAACACCTGCAGTTACAACTCGTGGACTGAAAGAAGAAGATATGAAGACAATTGCAAAACTGATCAAGATGACAGTTACAGATTTTGATACAAAAGCAGATGAGATCCGTGAAGAAGTTAATAAGATCTGCGCAAAATATCCACTGTATGAATAAGAGCTGAAAACGCTTCATAGATGAATGGAATAGATCCCTTACTCAATTATAAACAGAAAAGTCCGGTGCGTTATGGAGAAGCACCGGATTTTTCTGTGGCTTTTTTCGCACCGCTGTGATAAAATACATCTACAACATATGTTGATTCATAAAAATCTAAGAGTACTTAATTTCAAAAAAATCAAAAACCATTATCAAAAGAATATCAAAACATATTCAAAAGGTTCGAGTCGAACAGGAGAATCCAAACTAAATTTACTTTCTAGCATATTAATAGAAAAGGGCGGACTGTGTAGATGTAGACGATTTTTCACTAATCCGTTATACTTAAGGAGGAAACATATGATTAAAAACGAAAAAATAAATATGGAAAATGATGCAATGCTTCAGAAGAATCAGGGTGGGAAGAAAGGTCGTACATTGAAAGATCTTAACTTGATGGACGATTTCCTGTTTGATGTTGCAACAGAAGATTTGGAAACATGTAAGACAATTATTGAGTTTGCAACAGGAAAAAGATTAAAAAGCCTGCGCTGGAAAGAAGGACAGAAAGTAATACATAATCTGCCGGGAAAACGAGGAATCCGTATGGACTTTGTTGCAGAAAAATATTCCTTAACACGAACGGAACAAATGCCGAAGAAGTAGAGCCGGAGCTAGTTGATTTTCTGCATTATATTACAGAAAGCAATGATACAGGATTGCGTGAAAACAGTGACCATCGGCTGAAGGACTTGCATCATAAAATTCAACAAATAAAAGCCAGCGATGAGATGGAGGCGAGTTTTATGAAAGCAGAGGAACGCGAAAGACTGATTAGGGAGAAAGGAAGAGAAGAGGGAAGAGAAGAGGGAAGAGAGGAAGGACGAAGACAAGTAGAATTGATAAAATTACTATTAGAAAAGAAACAGTATGATGACGCAAAGCGAGTAACGGAAGATGAAGAGTATTGTGAACAGTTATGTGAAGAATACAACATATAGATAATGCCTATCATAGAAAAAATCAATTAGACGGTTCGGAAAATGTTCTCTATAATTAATAAGATATAGAAAATGGAGGTACTGTGTCTAAAATAAGAATCCAGAGGAGAAAGCGGTAAAGCAGATATGGAAGATAGAAGAAAACTGGCAAACGGAAAAGAAATATGGGTCATCAAAGCCGGATTCCCGAATAATGCATCGAAAAAGAACTGGTCTGACTATTTTTTTGCCTGTACATTAAAAAAATATCTGAACAGAGCAGGCGTATATACAGTTATAGAATCCAGAGATGAATGGGAAAACGAAGGTGCAGCGGATGTTGTAGTTGCATTGCGGGGACCGGAAGCATATTATCCGGACAGAAGGGATCCGGATACCATTTACATTATGTGGAATTTAAGCCATCCGGACAGAGTTACGGTGGAAGAGTATAATGCCTATGACCTGGTCTGCATTGGTTCCGCAAAAGAAGAGTATCTGGAAGAGATCTGTAGGAAAGTGCAGGTTCCGGTACGTCAGTTGTTAATCTGTGCAGATATGGAGATCTTTCACCCGGCAAGAGTGGAGAAAGAAAAAAAATATGACTGGGTGTTTGTAGGTAATTCCAGAGGAATTAAAAGAAAAAGTGTTGTTTGGGCGCTGGAGCATCATATCCCGCTTAAGATATGGGGAAAAGGATGGGATAAGTTACTGCCGGAGCACGCCGATGCAGTCATGGCAGAGAACATTCCTAATTATATGCTGCCGGAATTGTACTGGGAGACGAAGATTACATTGAACGATCATTATGAAGACATGACGGAACATGGCTTCATGAATACTAGGATACTGGAAGCAATGGCATGTGGAGTTCCGGTTCTTTCCGATTATGTAGATATTATAGAAAAATTATTTGGAGATTCGGTACTGTTTTATACGAATGAAGAACAATTTGTAGAACAGGCAGAAAAAATACAGGTTGATTATCCTGCAATCCGGGAACGGGTAGAACAGATGTGGCAGGTGTTGCAAGAAGAATATTCCTTTGAAAGCCGTGTAGAGCAGCTGCTGACATTAAGAGAAGAATTGCAGGGAGAAAATCAAGGGATATTTGATATGTTTTATAAGAAGTTTGAGCAATTACAAAGCGAAGCGGATACACTGGATTATGAGACATGGCATGATAAATATACAACAATAAAGGAAGCATATATGCAGCTCCCGTGGATGGCGCAGAGGTCTGAAGAGCTTTTGGAAGATAAGAAGCGGATTCAATTTGAATCTTGCTTTCCGGGACTGAAAGAAAGAATAAAGGTTGCTGAAAGACAAAGAAGAGAGAGAACCTGGAAAGAGCAGGAACAGCATCTTCTTGATGAAACGGCTAAAAAAATAAAAGAAAATGACAAATTAAAAGAACGGAATCAATTTCTGGAAGAATGGAAAGACAGATTGGTGCGTGAAAGAACGGAGCTTCAGGAAAAGTTACAGCGGACTTATGATGAAAAATCGGAGATTAACAGGAAATTGCAACAGACTTATAGTGAGAAATTCGACCGTGGTGTGGAAATTAAAGAATTAAAACAGATCAACAGAGAGCTGAAGAAGAAGATTGACGGAATCAAAGGGTGTAAAACATACCGCCTTGCAAGATGCATAGGTTTTCCGGTCAGAATGTGGAGAAAATTGATAAGAGGATGAAAAAAGTAGGAAAAACAGACGTATCGGTGATTATGCCGGTATATAACACAGAACCTTATTTAAGAGAAGCGCTGGATTCGCTTCTTAAACAGACGAATCCGAATATAGAAATCATATGTGTGGATGATGGATCGACGGATGCCTCGGCTTCCATTTTGAAAGAGTATACAGAAAAGGATCCGCGTGTGCAGATACTAAGGCAAAATCATCAAGGCGCCGGAGCAGCACGGAATCTGGGAATGGAGAGTGCGCAAGGCGAATATCTGTTGTTTCTGGATGCAGATGATTTTTTCGCAGATACACTTGTGGAAGAGATTGCCAAAAAAGGTAATAAAACAAATGCGGACGTGATTCTTTTTGGAGCAAGGAAGTATGATGATCTGACAGGGAGATCAGAGCACGTACCGCGTTATCTCTGGAGAAAATTATTGCCGGTACAGGAAGTGTTTTCGAGAAAGACCATGGAAGGGGAACTGTTTACACTGACAACACCTGCTCCGTGGAACAAGTCTTTCCGGCGAGAATATATTCAGGAGCAGAAACTAAAGTTTCAGAATCTCCCAAACAGCAATGATGTCTATTTTACATTGACGGCACTTGGAGCAGCGGAGCGTGTGGCGGCTGTGAGAGAAGATCTGGTATATTACAGAGTCAATTATGGTGGAAGCCTGCAAAACAGAAAGGATCAGAACCCGCTTTGTTTTCTTGAAGCGTATGAATCGGTTTATAAAGAGCTGACAAGAAGAGGTATTTATGAAGAACTGGAGATAGGATTCTGCAATATGGTGGCATCCGGCTGTGTTTATAATCTCCGGACACTTCATTCGGAACAGGTGCGCCAGAAAGTGATCGATAAATTATGTTCGGACAGATTTCTGGATATGCATTTGTTGGAGCATGCGGATGAAGAATACGATATGCCTGAAAATATCAATTATCTGCGTGGACTTCCATATGCCAGAGAGGTGAGAAAAGAACGGGAACGCAGACAGAATTATGGAGATATACGTTGCATAAAGGAAGGAAAGTCAACCGGGCATCCGGTAGTTACTGTTGTGATTGCCGCTTATAATGTGGAAAAATATCTGGAAGAGTGTCTGGACAGCATTACAGGACAGACTTTAAAAGAGTTGGAGATTATCTGTATTGATGATGGTTCCACGGATTATACACTGGGAATTTTGAAGCATTATGCAGAAGAAGATGAGAGAATTTCTGTATATACACAGGAAAACTGCGGATTGTCTGTGACAAGAAACAGAGGAATGAAAGCAGCATCCGGAGATTATATTTATTTTATGGACAGTGATGACTGGCTGGAACGGGAGGCACTGGAACAGCTTGCCGGAAGATGTCAGGAACATGATTTGGAAGTTTTATACTACGATGGCTGTGCATTCTTTGAAGAGAAAGACATGGAGGATGTGCACAACGAATTTGACGAATATTACCAGAGAAAGGGCAACTATCCTGCCTGTTGTGATGGGAAAGAAATGTTTCAAAGGATGCAGAAGACAAAAGAGTACCGCACAAATGTAGGCATGCAGTTTTTTAAACGCCGGTATCTTGAGGAACATCATTTTGCTTTTCAGTCGGGTATTTTGCATGAGGATATTGATTTTACATTTATGACAATGCTGATGGCAGAGAGATGTGGATATTGGAAGAAGGAATTCTTCCACCGCAGAGTGCGATCGGGTTCTATTATGACGGCAAAGACCAGTTTTGAACATATTTACGGACTGATGAAGAGCTATGTGGCGATGGAACATTTTCTGGAAATCCATTCCATGCCGGAAGAGATGGCAGATGTCCTTTATGATACAATGCATACTGTATTATGGCGTGCGGCAAAACAATATTCCGAGATGCCGGAGGCACAGAAGTACGCATATGAAGGATTGTGGGGGCTGGATAAGATCCAGTTCCAGACGCTGGTGAGAGAGCATACACGGATCACGGAAAAACTGTTCCGGACATATAAGGAAAAATCCGAGATCAACCGTAAACTTCAGATCACATATGGAGAGAAATTTGACCGTGGAGTGGAGATTAAGAAGCTGAAAAAAGAACTTTCGGAAACCAGAAAAGAGCTTACAAAGACACAGAAAAAGCTGTCGGGCATCCAATATTCGACTACTTACCGTGTAGCTAGAGTGATTGGATTTCCCATCCGTATGATACGCAAACTTTTCAAAAAAGCGAAGGAACAATAAGAAACGAGGAACTTGAAATATGAAGAAAGTATCGGTGATTATACCGGTTTATAATGTAGAAGAATATCTGGAAGAATGTATGGAGAGCGTGATTCATCAGACACTGAAAGAGATTGAGATTCTCTGCGTTAATGATGGATCAACGGATCATTCGCTGCAGATTCTAGAGCAGTATGCGAAAAAAGATGACAGGATCCGCATTATTTCACAGAAAAATGGTGGCTATGGGAAAGCGATGAATCAGGGATTGGATGCGGCATCCGGTGAATATATCGGTATTGTCGAGCCGGATGATTATGTTCCGTTAAATATGTATGAAGATTTGTATAGAAAAGCAAAAGAACAGAATCTGGATTTTGTGAAAGCTGATTTTTACCGTTTTGTAACCGCAGAGAATGGAAATAAAGAATTATATTATAATCATCTGAGTTTGAATCCGGAAGATTATAATCATGTGTTTAATCCGAGTGAAACACCGGATGCAATCCGCTTTATTATGAATACATGGAGTGGTATTTACAGAAGAGATTTTCTTGAACAGTATAAAATAAGACATCATGAGACACCAGGAGCATCTTTTCAGGATAATGGCTTCTGGTTTCAGACGTTTATCTATGCGAAACGTGCAATGATTTTAGATACACCTTATTATATGAATCGCAGAGATAATCCGAATTCATCCGTGAATAACCGTGAAAAAGTATATTGTATTAATCAGGAATATGACTATATTAAGGATATTTTAATGCAGGATGAAGCGTTGTGGAATCGTTTTCGTCATGTATACTGGTTTAAAAAATATCACAATTACCTCGGTACACTTTGGCGGATCGCAGAAGAATACCGCTATGAGTATCTGATGCGATTCAGTGAGGAATTAAAAAGAGGAATTGCATTAGGAGATGTTAATCCGGATACATTTACAAAGAAAACATGGAATAACATTGAACGGATAGTGCAAGATCCGGAACATTATTATAAAATGTGCGTGTATCCAAGAACCATCAATCAGCAGGTGTTCGAACAGATTACGAAGCTGGAAGAAGAAAATCAGGAACTTCGCCAAGAGATTAAAAAGATCAGGAGTTCCAAAACATTTCGTGTTGGAAAACTTCTCCTTGGAGCACCGAGTCTTTTAAAGAAGAAACTTCGTGGAGGCAGATAAAATGTGCAAAGTATCGGTGATCATTCCGGTTTATAATGGAGAAACATATCTTGCACAATGTCTGGACAGTATCATCGGACAGACGTTAAAAGAGATTGAGATCATATGTGTAAATGACGGATCGAAAGACCGGACACAGCAGATTCTTGAAAAATATGCGGAAAAAGACAGCCGTATCCAAATAATCAGTCAGGAGAACGGCGGTGCCGGAGCGGCGAGAAATGCAGGACTTCGCATTGCAAGAGGAGAATATTTATCCATTCTGGATGGAGATGATTTCTTTGAACCGGATATGCTGGAAAAAGCATATAAAAAAGCAAAAGAAAGTCGGGCAGAGCTTCTGGTGTTTGGATCAGATCAATACTACGAAACAACCGGCGAGTACAAAAGTGTGGCATGGACGATCAGGCGGCATGCACTTCCTCCATACCGCCCGATGAATTACCGACAGTTTACCGATAATGTATTCAAAGTATTTGTCGGATGGACATGGGACAAGCTTTTTCTTCGAAGCTTTGTAGAGGAACAGAGGCTTTATTTCCAGGAACAGCGCACATCAAACGATCTGCTATTTACCTTTCTTGCTATTGTGACCGCAAAGAATATAGAGATTCTGGATGAAGTACTCATCCATCAGCGCAGAGACAATCAGAATTCGCTGTCTAACACAAGAGAACAGTCATGGACCTGCTTTTATGAAGCACTTCTGGAACTTCGAGAGGAGTTGAAAAAAAGAGGACTCTATCATGAACTGGAGCAGGACTATATCAATTATGCATTGCATTTTTCGCTCTGGAATCTGGAGACGCTGAATGGCCCAAAGAAGAAAGAACTGTATCAGATATTAAAGAAAACCTGGTTTCACGAACTGGGAATAGACGGAAAAAAAGCGTTTTATTTTTACCAGAAGGGAGAATACCGCAAGTATCAGAATATTCGAAAGAAAAGCTGGAGAGTTTATGAACAGGAGCAAAGATAAGAACGAAGATAAAAAAATGATACAAGTGAATAATGTCAGAGAAGAGTCGGGAGAGCATGTGCCGAAGGTATCAGTGATCATTCCTTTTCATAATGCGCAGAGTCACCTGGAAGAGATGATGGATTCTGTAGAAGCGCAGACATTCCGGGAGATTGAGATTCTGTGCGTCAGTGACGGATCAGAAGATGACTCCATTAAGATTATACGTGAGCGCATGGAGAAAGATCCGAGAATCCATCTGATCGAGCAGGAAAAGCACAATGCCGGAGTTGCAAGAAACAAAGGTTTGGAATGTGCAGTGGGGAAATATGTTGTGTTCTGGGATGCAGATGACCGATTTCATCCAAAAGCACTGGAGGAACTGTATCACAAATCCGAGCAGGTGCAGGCAGACATCTGTGTCTGTGAAGTGTGTGAATTTCGCGGGGACGGCAAATTATATGAAACAGGCGGATATCTGCAAAAAGATAAATTGCCGGAGAAAGATCCATTTAATAAATATGACATACCGGGGGATATCTTTGGCTTTGCATCGAACATGCTGTGGAATAAAATGCTTCGCAGAGCGTTCATTGTGGAAAATGAGATTACATTCCAGGATATCCGGCAGGGAAATGATACTGCATTTGTCATGCAGGCAATGTATCAGGCAGAGCGGATTACAACGGTCAGTAAAGAGCTTGCTTATTATAGAATGAACAATCCAGGAAGTTTAACGTCACAGGCATCAGAGACATGGAAATGCCCATTTGAATCGTATCGTTATACATGGGAACAGTTGAAAAAGCAAGATGATTTTGCGTTGGTAGAGAAAAGTTTTCGTAATAAGATGATAAGAGGATTGTTTCGGTCTTTGAATATACAGACTTCTTTTGCCGCTTATCAAGAATTGTATGATTTTCTGAAAGAGGAGGGAATGCGTGCGGTTGATCTGGAGGACGTGACAGAAGATATGGTAGAAGAACCATGGATGTATGCGGATCTCATGCGAATGAAGTCGATGTCGGCAGGAGACTTTCTTCTATGTAAAGCAACGGAACGGATGAATGACAGAGACCAGTTAAACTATACGCTTCGCAGGGTGCGCAGGAGACTGGCATTCCTACTGGCTCTTAATGAGAAAATAAAGCGATTAAAGAAGAAAATTAAAGGGAAATCTGAGAAAAGTATCGATGAAGAAGGAAACAGATAGAAAATCTACTGATTAAAACGACAAAAATATAAAATATGGCTTATTTATTGATATAATTGATAAATAAGCCATATTTATTGGATTTATCAATTAGAGAAAAGCCGGAAAATATGATACACTACATAATAGACTATCAGGTCATTTAGGAGGAAAAACATGAAAAACAACAGATGGAAGAAGGCACTTTCTGTTGCCCTCGTCTGCTGCATGCTGGCTGGAACAGGTCTCACATCCGAAAACTGGGGAGTAGGATTTGATGCGACTTTGAAAGAGGGAGGAATGTCTGTATCGAACAAGATACAGCCTACAGTCAAAGAAGTGAAAAAAGACACTGCAATCATCGAAGTTCCGGAAGATCAAATAGTGAAAATGATCTGGTAGTCAAGGAAACACAATTACATTCAATAATAAGCAGGGGCTCTGCCCCAACACTAGTTATAAAGTTAAAAGGTATGGAAGAGTAGCGGTATGAACGAAGAGAAGAAAAAAGAAAACCATATAAAATTAATTATTTTTGTCGTAATCATCATAACAATTCTGGTGCTGAACCATATATTCGGATGGTCGAAATATATTGGCAATATCAACAACCTGAAGATGTTAGACGATATGGTAGACAATAACCTGCCGGTGGCACTGGCAATCTACACAGGACTTACCATTGTCGGTTGTGTAGTACTGGCATTGCCGGGAATCACATTCGCCATTGCAGCCGGGCTTCTCTTCGGACCGGTGCTCGGAACTATTGCATGTTCCGTAGCAACAACAATCGGTGCGATGCTTGCATTTATTGCAGGAAGATTTTTCCTGAAAGACAGTATCAAACCGGCAGCTATGAAGAACAAATATTTGAAAAAATGGTTATTTGATGAATCTGGAAACAACGAGATCTTTATCTTAATGCTCACAAGACTGGTACCGCTGTTCCCATATAATTTGCAGAACTTTGCATATGGTGTGACAGATATCAAATTTGTGACTTATTCCGTGTGCTCCTTACTGTTCATGTTACCGGGAACGGCAATGTATACAGTAGGAACAGCCGGACTGGCAGATAAAGAGAATCGAATTTTATATATCGGAATTGCAGTCGTACTCGCAGTGCTTGTGCTTGCGATGGGCGCATTCCTCAAAAAACGTTATGTACAGCCGGAAGAGAGTGAGAGTGAACATGAAGAATAAACGGGCGGTGATCGTCTTTACAAGAGTGCCTGTTCCGGGAAAGACTAAGACGCGGCTGATGCCGTATTTTACACCGAAACAGTGTGAGCAGATACATATTTGTCTGCTTAAGGATATTGAGAGAGAATGTGAGCAGGCGGCAGCAGATATTTTTGTCTGCTACACGCCGGAAGATAAGGAGAAGAAGATCCGTAAGATTTTTGGAAAAGAAGCAAAATATTTTCCGCAGAGAGGCGAAGACCTTGGTGTGCGGATGTATGTTGCGATTGAAGATGTCCTGAAGATGGGATATGATTCCTGCATTTTATTTGGTACAGACATCCCGGAACTTCATAGCACAGATATGGAAAATGCATTCCGTGTATTGAAGACGAAAGATATCGTATTCGGACCGACAGAAGACGGTGGGTACTATCTGGTTGGAATGAATGAGCCGCACAAAGAAGTATTCGAAAAGCAGAGTTATGGACATGCCAGTGTGATGGAAAATACACTGGCATGTCTTAAAGAAGCCGGTCTGAGGGTTGGATTTATCCGGGAATTAAGTGATATTGACAGAAAAGAAGATGTCATAGCTTTTCGGCGGAAGATGCGGGAGAATTCGAAATTACAGAAGACGCAGACTGGAAAATACCTGATGCGTACAACGAAGATATCAATTATTATACCGATTTACAATGAAGAGACAACGATCCTTGCTATGAAACGGCAGATGGAAGGTCTGAAAGATAAATGTGAAGTCATATTTGTAGATGGTGGAAGTACAGACCGGACATTGGAATTGCTGGGAGATACATTTACGGTATATCATTCGGACAAAGGAAAAGCAGCGCAGATGAATATTGGTGCAAAGAACAGCCACGGAGATATTTTATGTTTTCTGCACTGTGACAGTGAAATTCCGGTTACACTTGTACCGGAGATCCGGTATGTAATGAAAGACCATCAGGCAGGATGTTTTGGAATCGCATTTCATTCAAAGAATTTCTTCATGTGGACATGCCGCGTGATTTCCAATCACCGGATCAAAGACCGGAAAGTCATGTTCGGAGATCAGGGTATATTCGTGACAAGAGAGCTGTTCTTTGAAGTAGGAATGTTTGCAGAACTGCCGATACTGGAAGATTATCAGTTCTCATTGACTTTAAAAGAAAAAGGCATCCGCTTAGGAATGGCAAGACACCGTATTTACACATCGGACAGACGTTTCCCGAATGGAACCATTCCCAAATTAAAGCTCATGTGGCTGATGAACCGGTTACGCAAGATGTACCGGGATGGTGTTCCGATCGAGAAGATCGCAAGCCTCTATAAGGATGTGCGATAGATGTATTGTAATTTAGGAGACAAATATGGATAGCATTAAAGGATTAAAAGAATATGTCCGACATTCCTTTTACCGGGAGGTATTGGGGCTCCCGGAGGAAGTGACAGAGAGATATGAGATGCTGGCGCAGGGTGAATACAACCGTAATTATGTATTTACACATCCGGTGACCGGTAAGAAACTGGTGCTCCGCGTGAACTGCGGAAGCCAGATGCATTTAAGACATCAGATTGAATATGAATTTCACGCATTGAAACTTCTGGAATCTTCAGGAAGAACACCGAAGCCATTTTATGTTGATGGCAGTCTGGAGTATTTGGACCATGGTATTATGGTCATGGAATTTTTGCCTGGAACAACTTTGGATTATCACAAAGGGCTGGGCGGTGTAGCAGAATGTCTTGCAGATATTCACAGTGTGAAGATGCCGGAAGAAGGTATGCACACACTGATCACACCGGAGAATCCGCTGGAAGCGATTCTGGATGAGTGTGAGGAAATGGTGAAGACATATATGGAATCATCGCTTGGTGAAGAAGAGAAGAAAGAAAAGATTCGTGAGATGCTGGATACGGGCTGGGAGATTGTAAGAAGCATTCCGAATGAGCCGGTTTACCAGTGCTGCGTCAATACAGAATTGAACAATACGAATTTTCTTGTAGATGAGAAGGGATATACTTATCTTGTAGACTGGGAAAAACCGTTATATGCCGATCCGGCGCAGGACCTCGGACATTTTCTGGCACCGACAACGACATTCTGGAAGACGGATGTGCTGTTAGAAAGAGAGGAGATGTTAGATTTCCTCGATACATATATTAGGGCGGTTGCCGGAAGATTCGATGTCACAGGATTGAAAAAACGTGCCATGCAGTTTACAGGAATCACTTGCCTGCGTGGAATTACATGGTGTGCCATGGCATGGGTACAGTACAGAGAGCCTGGGAAAATGTTATTTAACCAGTCTACGTTTGAGAAATTGAACGCATATCTGGACACAGATTTTCTGGAGAAGATGCATCAGTTTCTGAAAGATACATTTTGTATGTAAATAAAATTTACATAAATATATGATACAAAGGGAGAGACACAATGAAAAAGAAACTTTTGTCAGTGTTACTTGCAACTACGATGACACTTTCACTTGCAGCATGCAGCAGCAACAGCAGCAAAGACTCTTCGGACAAGAAAAATCCGAAAGTGGAAGAGATGTCATTTGATGACATGAAAAAGGAAGCCAAAGGATCAACCGTAACATTTTATGGATGGGGCGGAGATGAAGTCCTGAATAAATGGCTGGATGATGTATTCGCACCGGACATGAAAGAAAAATACGACATTAAAATGGAACGTGTTCCGATGGACATCGACCAGATTTTAAGCCAGTTATCCGGAGAAATGGAAGGAAACAAAAAAGATGGCGACATCGACATGATATGGATCAATGGAGAGAACTTCAAATCAGCAAAAGAGAAAAACATGCTGTACGGACCATTTACAGACAAGCTTCCGAACTTCTCAAAATATATTGACACCAAGTCTGAAGATGTAAATTATGATTTTGCATATCCGATCAAAGGATACGAAGCACCATACGGAAAAGCACAGTTTGTATTTATGAAAGACAATGCTGTTGCAAAAGAAACTCCAAAGAATGCAGAAGAATTCTTAGAGTTCTGCAAGAAATACAAAGGAAAAGTAACCTATCCAAAACTTCCGGACTTCACAGGAAGCGTATTTGTACGAAATATCATTTATGAAACCTGTGGTGGATACGAGCAGTTCATGGATATGAAAGCAGACAAAGCAACTGTGAAAAAAGCAATTCAGCCAGCACTGGATTACCTGAAGCAATTAAATCCATATCTGTGGAACGGTGGAAAATCATTCCCGGATTCATCTACAAAGTGTGAGAAGATGTACTCTGACGGCGAACTGGTTATGTATATGACATATGGCGCTTATGATGCAGCTGTAGGAATTGACAACGGAACCTATCCAAAGACAACTCAGACATTCCAGTTTGACAAAGGAACAATCGGTAATACGAACTTTATGGCGATCGCAGCAAACTCTGCTAACAAAGCCGGAGCAATGGTAGCAATCAATGAGATGATGTCACCGGAGATCCAGGCAAGCCGTTACAAAGAGATGAAGACTCTTCCGGTTGTATCTTATGACAAACTGTCTGATGACCAGAAGAAAGAATTTGACAATGTTGACTTAGGAAAAGGTGTTATCGCACAGGATGAGCTCCTTTCCAAGAGACTTCCTGAGATGCCTGCACAGCTTGTTCCGGTTATCGAAGAGATCTGGCAGGAAGAAGTAGTCGGCAAATAATTTAGCAAAATAAGATTTAGTAAGTGTGGAAAAGAATACATGTGGAAAAAATTCATACCATATGCGTTGTTGGTTCCGCAGATTATACTTGGAATCATATTTATAGCAGGACTGGCAACCGGAATCACCCAAAGTCTTGGGGTGATTCCGGCTTTTGGTCTTACAGAACCAACATTTAAATATTATAAAGAGATCTTATCCAGACCGGATATTGTAAAATCAATCATTTACAGCTTGTATATTGCAGTCACATCAGCAACTCTGGCAGTTCTGATCGGAGTCGGAATGTGTGCGGTACTTGTTATGAATACAGATACAAAAGGAAAAGGGATGCGGATCATTCAGCTCCCGATCATTGTGCCTCATGTAGTCGTTGCACTGTTTGTAGTGAATATTCTTTCGCAGAATGGTCTGCTTGCCAGACTTTTATGTGCAATGGGATTTATTAAAGAACAGCAGGATTTTGTACAGCTTTTGTACAGTACGAATGGTGTAGGAGTTATTATTGCATATTTGTGGAAAGAGATTCCGTTTGTGATTTATTTTGTCATTGCACTGATGGCCAATATTAATGGAAGTCTTGGAGAAGCAGCGATCAATCTGGGTGCATCCAGATTGAAGGCATTTACGAAAGTTACACTGCCACTTTGCCGAAGAGCGATTGGCAGCAGTTTTCTGATTATTTTTACATTTGCACTGGGCGCTTATGAGCTTCCGCTTTTACTGGGACCGACCTCCCCGGAAGCATTACCGATCCTGGCACATACACAGTACATTCATCCGGATCTTGAAAATCGTCCGTATGCAATGGCGTTGAATGGAATTATTATTATCATTTCCATGATCTGTGCAGTTGCATATTTTCGGCTGATGCAGAAAAATACAGAGATTTTAAATCGTAGAAAGGCTAAGAAAGAGCACAATGAAAAAAAGTAACAGTTATTTAGGCAAAATCCTGCTTGGGATATTTGTATTTCTCATTCTATTTCCGATACTGACGATGATCGTCTGGGTGTTTACAGAACGGTGGGCATGGCCGAATCTCCTGCCACAGGTTTTTTCTACTCGTGCATTAGATGAAGTATTTGGAAGAAAAGAAGAATTAATACAGTTGTTTGCATCCAGCATTTTTATTTCTGCTGTTGTAGGTGTGTTGTCAGTAATAATAGGCACAATGACAGCAAGAGCGCTTGTGTTGTATGATTTTGCAGGAAAAGGATTCTTTTATTTCCTTTCGATGTTGCCGTTTTTAGTGCCTTCTACTGTATTTGCGATGGGAATCCAAGTATCCTTCATACGCTGGGGTCTGAGCAATACCGTTACCGGAGTCGTCGTAGCACATACGATTTGTTCGCTTCCGTATGCAGTACATCTGATGATTGAAGGAACAGAGGCAGTTGGAAATAAACTCGAAGAGCAGGCAAGAGTACTTGGTGCCGGACCATGGAAAGCATTTTTCAAAGTGACATTTCCGATGTTAATGCCTGTGATGTTAGCTTCTATGAGTATGTCTTATATTGTTTCGTTCAGCCAGTATTTCATTACATTACTGATCGGTGGAGGAAGTGTCAAGACATTCGCGATTGTTATGGTGCCGTATCTGCAAGGCGGCGACCGCAATATCGCAAGTATTTACAGCATGATCTTCCTGGGAATTACTTTGATCGTGTTTGCGATATTTGAAGGAATCAGTAAGTTGTGGACGAAAAATGGAAGCGGAGAATATTACACATAAGAGATCGGGAAATGTGGAAAAGAGATAAAGAAGTACAGAAATTGGTGGATAAGAAATGGAATTAAAAATAGAAAATCTGGAAGTAACACTTCAAAAAAATAAAATATTAAATAGAGTGAGCCTGACTGTCAAAAGCGGCGAACTAATTTCCTTACTGGGAGCTTCCGGCTGTGGAAAAAGTACAATGTTGAAAAGCATAGCCGGATTACTCGATATTGAAAAGGGACGTATTTGTCTGGATGAAAAAGAAATTCAGAATATGGCGCCGGAGAAACGGGGAACTGTGATCGTGTTTCAGGATTTAAGACTGTTCCCACATATGACAGTGGAAAAGAACATAGCATTTCCAATGGAACTTAAGAAAGTTCCGAAGGCAAGACAGAAAGAGATCATAAAGAAACTGTTGGAAGACGTACAGCTTCCGGGATTCGAAAAACGTAAGATCAAAGAAATGTCCGGTGGACAGATGCAGAGAGTGGCGCTTGCTAGGGCACTTGCCTGTGAACCGTCGATCCTGCTTCTGGATGAACCATTTTCCGGATTGGATGAAAAGCTACGCTTGGAGATGGGTGCGCTCGTCAGAAAATTACAGAAAGAGCGAAAGATTACGACAATCCTTGTCACACACGATAAGAAAGAAGCGCTGCAGATGTCTGACCGGATTGCACTTATGAGCAACGGACATATATTGCAGTATGCCTCACCGACAGAGATTTTCCAGCATCCGGAAAACCGGCAAGTGGCGGCATATTTCGGAAAAGCCAATTATATTGAAGGAACCGTGCAGAAAGAACAGTTTGAGAGCGATTATATTTCCTGTGAGGCGAAAGGTTATGCGGATGGAAAGTATGAGCTTCTTGTCCGGCCTTTTGATGTAAAAGTTATAGCGGAGGGTTCTGCTGTGGAGATCAGGGAAATGACGTATTTAGGAGAGACTGTGGAGCTTTATTTGCAGGATGAGAAGCAGACATTCTATGCACAGGATATCAGTGCAAGAATCCATGCTGCCGGACTTAAGGAAGGTGCAAAAGCGGGAATAGAATTTGCACCGGAGAGCATCTGCCTGTTTCCGGAAGAAAAGGAGTAAGAGAGAATGAAACATGTAATATTTGACTGTGATAATACACTGGGCGTAAAGGACTGTGATGTCGATGACGGACTGGCACTTCTCTACCTGCTCGGATGCGAAGAAGTAACTGTGCATGGAGTGACTTGCACTTATGGAAACAACAAGCTTCCGGTTGTGTACGCACAGACGAAAAAATTATTAAAAAATATCGGCCGTACAGATCTGACTGTGAAAAAAGGTGGCGAATCAGCCGACACAGAGCAAAGTCCGGCAGGAGATTATCTCGCAGAGATGGCAAGAAAATACAAAGGCGAACTTTCCATTCTTGCAACCGGGTCGCTTACGAATCTAAAGCATGCCTATTATGCGGATGAGCATTTCTTTGAAAATGTAAAAAGGATTGTGCTCATGGGTGGAATTACAGAACCGTTGATTTTTGAAAAAAAGCAGATGAATGAATTGAATTTTTCCTGTGATCCAAAAGCCACCTATCTGGTGCTGACAAAAGGAAACAATGTTTCTGTTATTACAGGAAATAATTGCCTGAAAGTGCTATTTACCAAAGAGGAATATCGGCAGAGATTAGGTGGGCAGAATAACCCGATGGGTGAGTATATCCTGAAAGAAACCGATTATTATTTCGGTTATAACGAAGGAGATTACGGAATCCATGGATTCTATAACTGGGATGTGATCGCAGCGGTGTATCTGGTTCATCCGGAGTTATTCGATGATCAGAAGGGTACTTACTGCTTATCAGAAGAAGATTTAAAAACCGGATTCTTGCGATGGGCCGAGGATGGACAAACTAATTTAAATCTTCCGGAAATCGGGGAAGAAGCGCCATTTAAAAACAATATATATGAGACCTGGCTTCGTGTGCCGGTAAAAGGTGTATGTAAATAAAGTTTACATAAATAAGTAATAAGGAGGGCTAAAAGCATGAAAATGAAAAAGTTTTTAGCGGTTGTATTATCGTTTGCGTTGTCGTTTTCCCTTGCAATGCCGACATTTGCACAGGATAATACAGCAAGCGCAGCCCAGGCTGTGCAGTCCGAAGTAACGGAAACTTCGAACGATGAGAACGTATCTGCAGACGAGAATACGTCCAAAGATGCGTCTGCCGAAACTGTAAAAGAAGATTCTAAAACAGAAGCTTCCAAAACAGATGAGAAGGCAGAGGATGCTTCTGAGAACGCAGAAGTGAAAAAAGAAGTAACCAAGACGACCAAGACGGATAAGAAACAGGCAGACTCTGACGCATCTGCAAGTGACATCGACACATCTGTATGGACAGCGGAAGATTTCACTTACACAGAGATGAGCCAGAGACTGAACGGCTGTGATTACAGTCGTGACTTTACCGTATCCGGTACAGCAATTTCAGGATTTTCTGAGACAGGTTCAGAGAAGATCAAAGTGAACAAGAATCTTGTCATTCCGTCTGAAGATCCGAATGGAACTACAATCGTAGGTATCGCTGACAGTGCATTTAAAAAGCAGGGGATTGAAAAATTGACACTGCCGGATGGTATGATGGTAGATTATAATGACACAGTTACACATGTAGTAACAAGAAGAGGTAATTTCCTGATTGGCGCAGGTGCTTTTGACGGAAATGAACTGACCTCTCTCGATTTGCCGGAAGGTGTGATCTATATCGGACCAAGTTCATTTGCAAGAAATAAACTGAAATCCGTAACCATTCCACATACATTCTGGTGGTTGGAGAACTCCGCATTTGCATACAATGAGATCACAAAGGTCAATTTCCCGAAAACCTGTGATTTCCAGGCACAGATTCATGCCTTTGCATTTGCACACAACAACATCAAATCCGTAAGACTTCCGGATTATATGGAAGTAGTAGAAAAGAAAGTCTTCTACTGGAATCCGGGAATGGAAGAGTGTTCCAAAGATGCACCGGAGAAAGAGCAGGAATTTGGCGGCGTTGTCTATATGTACACAGACAATGAGAAGCTGTTTGACATGGAACGTATCCACCATATAGATCGTACCGCAGAGTCACAGCACTCCTGGCATCAGAAACTGATCCTTGGCGAAGATCCGAATGTGGACAAGACATGGACAGCAGATGATTTTACATTTGACGGAACAACGATTACCGGTTTCTCTGAGAGCGGTATTGAAAAGAGAAAAGAAAATAAAGATCTGGTATTACCGGACAAGAATCCAGATGGTGAGTATGTAACAGCAATTGCTGATTATACAGGAAATGGTAATAATGGCATGTTTGCAACAGCGGACGAGAAGTTTACAAGTGTTACACTTCCGGCAAAACTGGAAAAGATTGGTGCAAAAGTTTTCGCAGACTGCGGTATTACGAAGATTGAATTTCCAAAGACACTGACAGAAATCGGTGTGGCAGCATTCCAGAAGAATCAGTTAGAGAGTATTATTTTACCGGACAGTGTTACAAAGATCGGCGGTGGCGCATTCGGAACGAATCCGAAGTTAAAGAAGATTATTCTTTCCAAGAACCTGACAGACATTCCGGGAGGAGCATTCGGATGCAGCGATGCGCAGAATTATATGACAGATCTGACAGAACTGACCATTCCGGAAGGAGTTAAGACGATTGGAAATAATGCATTCGCAGGAAATAACATCCATAAGATTGTCATTCCATCTACGGTAACTTCGATTGGAAATTATGCATTCTCTACTAAAGAATATCTGACAGATGACTGTACACTGACATTGCCGGAAGGTTTAAAGTCAATCGGAAGCAGAGTATTCCGAAATAAAACAATCGCATCGGTAGTGTTACCGTCTACAGTTACAAAACTGCAGGCAAATACATTCGAGAAAGTATATTCTTCCGGTGCTGCAGCAGTGAAGACAAAAGTATTTGTAAGTTCGGAAACACAGTACAACGATACAAAGAACTTCCCACAGTCTGATTATCACAGCCTGATCCTGAAAGTACCGGGACAGGAAGATAAATGGAACGCAGAAGATTTTACATATGGTACGATCAGTCAGGAATTATATCCGGCAACAGATACATCTGATGTAACAACAATCAGTGGTGTTGGTATCACGGGCTTATCTGCATCCGGAGAAGAAAAATTAAAAACAAACACGGATCTTGTGATTCCGGCAAAAGATACAGATAGAAATACGATTATTGGTATCGGAACAAGAGCATTCTATAAGAAAGGACTTACATCTGTAACATTCCCGAAGGGAGTGATGGCAAGTTACAGTGGAAGCGCAATTGCAGAAGGATTGACAGAAAGAGGAAATTTCATTATTCAGAATAACTCTTTCACAGGCAATAAGCTGACATCCCTGGATTTACCGGAAGGCGTAATCTATGTTGGTGGAACAGCATTCCAGAGCAACCAGTTAAAGAGCGTAAAATTCTCTCATACAATCTGGCAGATTGGAAATGCAGCGTTTGCTAAAAATCAGATTACAACTGTTGATTTCCCGAAGACATGTGATTTTAATCTGAATCTGGATAATATGTGTTTTGCATATAACAACATCAAATCTGTAAGACTTCCGGATAGAACAGAGAAAGTCACAGTATATGCATTTGGAGCAAACACAGGTAAAGAAGATCTGGAGTCAGGTGCACCGACAAATACAATCTTAAAGGCAAGTCGTATCGTATACATGTACAATGAGAATGTGGATCTTCGAAAAAAGGGAATGATCCAGCATGTAGAGGGTACCGGAAATGGTACAAATACACAGGGAACCAAATCCTGGGTACAGAAAGTCATTTACGGTGAGATGCCGGCAGAAGAGCAGCCATGGAATACTTCCCAGTTTACATTTGACGGAACAACCATTACCGGATTAAATGATGCCGGAAAGGCGAAAATCGCAAATGGTGATACAGAAGTAACACTTCCGGAGACAAACGAAAACGGCGAAGCAATTACTGCAATCGGCGCAAGTGCATTTGCAACAATCGGAATGACAAAAGTTACTATTCCGGATACGGTAACATCTATTGGCGCAACAGCATTCCAGACAACAGCGCTTACGGAAGTAACCATTCCGGACAGTGTAACAACACTTGGAAATGGAGCATTTACAGCAAGTGCTTCTTTGGAGAAAGTAACACTTTCCAAATCCTTAAAAGAAATTCCGACTTCTGCATTTAATGCAACAAAGATTAAAGAACTGACAATTCCGGAAGGAGTAGAAACGATTGGAAGAATGGCATTCAGAAATGCACCGCTTACTTCTTTAAGCCTGCCTTCTACAGTGAAATTAATTGACAGAGATGCATTTAAAGGAAACCAGTTAGAGTCTGTAGACATTCCGGCATCCGTAACAACCATCGGACAGAGTGCATTCTCACAGAATGTAACCGGAGAAGGTCTTGCACCGAGAATGACAAGCGTAACATTGCACGAAGGTCTGACTGAGATCGGAAAGACAGCATTTGAAAAAACATTATTAACAAGTGTATATCTCCCATCAAGCCTGCAGAAACTGGCAAACACAGCATTTGTCAAAGGTGAAAAAGGACAGGTCAAATTATATACTTCAAATAAAGCACATTTAGAAGAAGTAGCAAATGTATTCTATCCGGAATATGCAGACAAGAACGATGGAACCGGACATAAAGTTATCTATGATGAAATTGTAAGAAGCGGCTGGACACACGCAGACTTCACTTATGATGGAAATAAGATCACAGGATGGAGCGAGCAGGGAAATAAAACACGTAAGAGCGATGCAGTTGTAAAAGACGGTGTACGCACACTCGTAATCCCGTCATTGAATCCTGAGACACAGGAAGCAATCACAGAAGTTGCAGACGGAGCTTTTGAGATTCCGGATGGCGAATGGGTACAGGGAAAAGACAGCGTAGAATCACCGAATGGTATGGATACGGTTGTATTACCTGACACACTTACAACCATCGGCGCAAGCGCATTCCGTTATAATAAGATTAACAATGTAGAATTCCCGGCATCTGTAACAAAAATCGGAGAAAGTGCATTTAACTCCAACCAGTTGAAGAAACTTGTTATTCCGGATACGGTAACAGATTTAGGAGCAGGAGCATTTTCAACGAATGACATCACAGACCTTACATTATCCAAGAATGTAACTGTAATCCCACAGGGAGCATTCTCAATGAACATCCGCTTAGATCATGTAGACATCCCGGATACAGTAACAGAGATCGGTGAAATGGCATTTGCAGGAGCAAGACTTACAAGTCTTACAATTCCGGCATCCGTAACAAAGATTGGAAGAAAAGCTTTCCACTTACATCACATTGAAGAACTTACTATTCCGGGAACTGTAAAAGAGATCGGAGAATCTGCTTTTGAAGGAACGTTCAAAGCAATCACATTAAAGAAGCTGACGATCGAAAACGGTGTAGAAAAGATTGGTAAATACGCATTCAAGGAAGGATATCTTGAGAGCGTAGATATTCCGGCATCTGTAACAGAGCTTGCAAGTGATGCATTCTATGGCAATGCGGGAACAAATAATGACCATGTTGTAGTAGTTCGTGTATTTACCAAGAGTCAGGCAGAAAAATTTGAATCCAGCGATTGCCAGAAAATCGTCTACGTTGACAATACACCGCTTAAGAAAAAGGTTACATCTAAAAACGTAACATTATCAACAACTGCTTATACATATACCGGAAAGGTTCGCAAACCTGCAGTGAAAGTCGTTGTAAACGGAAAGAAAGTTGCTGCTTCAAACTACACTGTAAAATACAGCAGCGGAAGAAAGAATGTCGGAACATACAAAGTTACTGTAACAATGAAGAATAGCTATACAGGAAAAGTTACAAAGACATTCAAGATCCTGCCGAAAGGAACAAGTCTGAAATCAGTGAAGAACTCCGGTAAGAAACAGATCAAAGTAACATGGAAGAAGCAGAATAAGCAGACAACCGGTTACAAGATCCAGTACACAACGGACAAGAAGTTCAAGAAGTCTGTGAAGGCATCAACGATAACAAAGAACAAATACACAAGCAAGACAATCAAGAAACTGAAAAAGAATAAGAAATACTATGTAAGAATCTGCACATACAAGAAAGTAGGCAAGACTACGTATTATTCTACATGGTCAAAAGTAAAAAGCGTAAAGGTAAAATAAAGAAATATTTTGCTTAAATAAGAGAGGCAGCCGTTTCCGGAAAAATTCTGAGACGGCTGCTTCTTTTATAAATTGAAGAACCGGAGAGTTAATGTTATACTGTGGATAAACGTTGCGGAATAAATCATTACATTGGAGGAAATGCGTGATGAAAAAGAAAATCAAAAAACAAGCACTGGGATTGCTTGCCTTAGTTGTGGTTATGGCAGTTGCATTTATTGCTATCCCGAGTAAAGCGGCATCGAAAAAGCCAACAAAGATGTCACTCAAAGTTACAGCGAAGACGATTGATATCAAAGGACATGCAACGATATCTGTAAAATCCGTCAAACCGTCAAAAGCAAGCAAAGCGGTAACATTCAAATCCGGCAATAAAAAGATTGCAACCGTATCATCCAAGGGTGTTGTGACAGGAAAAAAGGCTGGAAAAGTTAAAATTACAGTAACAGCAAAGGCAAATAAAAAGCTAAAAAAGTCGGTAACAATGAAAGTAAAAGATTTAAAACCGACAAGCATTTCAATCAGTGCATCAAAGGCAGCCTTATATGTTGGTGGGACAAAGACATTGAAATCGACAGTTAAACCGTCAGGTGTGTACTGTCCGGTAAAATGGTCATCCGGCAATAAAGCAGTTGCAACAGTAAGCAGCACCGGAAAGATTACAGCAAAGAAGCCGGGAACAGCAACAATTACTGTTCGCGCAACACAGAAGAACAATAAGAAAAAATACCTGGCAAAGAGCTGCAAGGTAACGGTGAAAGTGAAAAATGTTCCTAAGAGACAGGTGTATGTATCACCGGAGTGGTATAAGAGTGCGGCAGAAGGACAGCAGCCTGGATATGAACATGTGTTTTTAGCAGAAGTTGCCTATGGCAAGACAGAAAATGACAAAGCTTATAACGAAGCACATATTCCGGGAGCGGTTCATATCAATTCCGATGCAGTAGAGTATGACGACTGGAATCTGGATGGAATCGACGATCAGCAGCTATATGAAGAGACAGAAGTAAAACCAGAAGACAATTTCAATATCCGAAGTGCAAAGCAGCTTGGAGAATTTCTAAAAAACAACGGAATCACCAAAGATACCAAGGTAGTACTGTACGGAAGAAGTGCATCGGATTCCAGTGTTACACGAGTAGCATTCGCTATGTTATACGCCGGTGTAGAAGATGTCAAAGTGATAGATGGTGGCATGACAGCATGGAATAAACTAGGATTACCGACAGAGACAAAAGTAAATGAAGCAACAGCCGGTGGTACAGATTATACGTTTGGTACGACGATTCCGGCACATCCGGAATATATTCTGTCTACCGATGATGCAAAAGAAAAGTTACAGAATGATGCTAATTTCCGCCTTGTAAGTATCCGTTCGGAGAAAGAATTCCGCGGCGAAGAGACAGGATATTCCTATATTAAATATGCAGGTGAACCGTTAGGTGCAGTATGGGGACACAATACAGACGATGGAAGCTATATTGAAAATGGAAAAGTAGTCGGACTTAATAAAGTGAAATCCATTCTTGCAGAATCCGACTCATCCCTCGATAATGAATTATCCTTCTACTGTGGTACCGGTTGGCGTGCAACGATTCCATTCTTAATTTGTTATCAGAATGGAATAAAAAATATCAGCGTCTTCGATGGCGGCTGGTGGGCATGGCAGGTAAACTGGCGGAAAGAACCGGAAAATTGGCCAATCCAGAAAGTTTCACCGAAAGATGCAAAGACTTATGGTCAGTTGAAATTTGCAAAAAAAGAAGTTACAACAGACAGTGAAGGACATAAGCTGATGGCGCTTGAGGCAACTGTTGCCGAAAATAAACTGACCTGCTGGCCGGCGAGAGTTCGTAAGAACATAATATATGGTTATGGTTCCGAGTTAAGTAATCAGATTGTTAATGTAGATCAGGATGGAAAAGTGAATACAATTGGCTTTGGTAATGCAACTATTACGGCAAAGACAACAGCATCAGAAGAAGTAAATTATAAAGTTGCAGTGTCAAGGGGTGAAGATTATCTCATGCGGTGGGATGATATGTATCTGGATGCAGATACTGTTCTGAAAAGGGTAAAAGCCGGAACATTGAATGTTCTCGACATTCGATTTGAAAAAGAAGTAGTAGGCGGTGTTGAGGCAGGATATGCAGCCGGACATATCGAAGGATCTATGTGGGCGCCTGCATGGCCGACGAAGACAGCAGAAGCACAGGCGAATGTGCGGAAAGAAGAAGCGAAGATCAAAGATCTGGATGTTCCGACAGTTATTGTATGTATGGCTGGTGAGCAGGGAGCTCAACGTGCGGCAGCAGTCCTGATGGATGCAGGGGTTGCGAAGAAACAACTGTATATTCTGACCGGTGGTGGTAAGAATCTGGTGTTGAATTACAAAGACCAACTTGTAACCGGAACAGAGAAATAAAAAGAAAGCGTGGCAAAAGACCACGCTTTTTTGCTATATAATATATAGATAAAATAAATAAATCGGACGATATATTTATAAAAACGATTGGATACATATCATAAAAGAAGGTAAAATGAAAATGTAAAGGACTGTCTGAAATCAATGGATTTCAAAAAAAGAAAAGGAGAAACGTTATGGGGAACAAGAAGAGAATTTTGGCTTGGATTCTGTCCCTTGCAATGGTCTTTGGATTGTTTGCAGGACAGGTGAGTGTAGCAAAAGCTGCAAGTTTAGGTATCTACAAGTTTGAACTGGAATCAGACAAACTCCCAAGTGAAGGTGGAGAACTTGTCGTAAATATTCAGTTTGATGACTTTGCAACAACAGACATCCCGATTTATTATCAGTTAAAGAAAGCTGTTGGTGAGTATGAGTATGAAGTAGTAGAAGGATATGACAATGTTGAAGGTCAGGTCGTTGGTAACAAACTCAAAATAAATATCCCAGCAAACAAAGAAACAAAAGATGTCAAATATAAACTGATCGTAAACCTGACAAGTGGAAAATTTGAAACTTTATGGGGGACGGCAGAGACTGGTGCAAAGAGAGCAACTTTTACTGTTGCAGCAGCAACAGGAACAGAGCCTGGAACTCCTGATACACAAAAAGTTTTACCAGATGAAAGTCATTTCCGCGCAAGAGCAGTAGATCAGAATGGCAATCCGGTAGCTGGTGTAAAATTTGATGTAAAAAATTCATACAACAATTTAGCTTCAAAGTCAGTAACAAGTGATGCAAATGGTGTAGTTGAAATTGCAATTGATCAGTATGACATTGATGCAGCAAAAACAATTTCTCTCGCAGAGAATGATAAGTGGGAATGTGAAACAACACATAGTTATACGACATATTACTACGAAGGAAAAATTGAGAAGATTGATGGACAGAATCTCAGAGATATCAGTGAAGAATTAGTATATGTCCTGAAAGAAAAAGGTGCAGCTGAAAAAGCGGATAAAGTAGCTTTGAAAGCAGCAATTGATGAAGCAACAGCAATCGATACAAACAAATACAGTGCCGGAGTAGAAGAGCTCAAGAGCGCACTTGCAGAAGCAAACACAGTATATGCAAATGAAAAAGCAACACAGACAGAAGTAGATGCACAGGTAAAAAGCTTAAAAGCAGCAATCTCAGCATTAGTAGAGAAAGAGCCACAGCCAGAGCCAAAACCAGAACCACAGCCGGAAGTGAAGAAGGTTGGAACTGTAGCACTCAAGACAACAGTTTACACATACAACGGAAAAGTGAAAAAACCAGCTGTAGTTGCTAAAAATGATAAGAAAAAAGTCATTTCTGCATCTGATTACACAGTAAAATATGCAGCAGGACGTAAAAATGTTGGGAAATATTCTGTAACAGTAACATTTAAAAACGGTTACAAAGGAAAATATACAAAGACATTTACAATTCTTCCAAAAGGAACAAAGGTGAGCTCAGTAAAAGCAGCGAAGAAAGCATTTACTGCAAAATGGGCAAAACAGTCTGTACAGACAACAGGATACCAGGTACAGTATTCTACAAGCAAAAACTTTAAGAAGAGCGTTAAGACAGCTACAATTTCTAAGAACAAAACAGTTTCTAAGACAGTTAAGAAATTAAAAGCTAAAAAGACATATTATGTTCGTGTACGTACTTACAAGACAGTGAAAGTAAATGGAAAATCTGTGAAGTTATATTCCGGATGGTCATCAGCTAAATCTGTTAAAACAAAATAATAAATAAAGACGAGTTGCATAATAATTTAAGAAACCGGCGTGTGAGAAAATTAAGATTCTTACGCACCGTTTTCTTTTTATAACACAAATTATGGCATATGAAAATTATCTATAAGTGTTATACAGAAAATGAATTTACAAAGAGTAAGCTTCTCGTTATAATTAATTTTGGTACTATATAATTGTATTAAAATAGAGAGGAAAATAGTAATGAACTGGAAAAAAGTAGGACAAAAAATTACAGTAGCGTTACTGGCAGCTATGTTATGTGCGGGAAACATATCTATGGCAGCCCATGCAGCAGATGCGTGAGTGAATGTAGAGGAAGAGGATGTCTTCCAACCGGCACCAGAAGATGTGATCCAGGACTGGATGTTAAACTGGGTTATCCGTGGTGTGACACTCGATCAGAGTTATAAAAAAGAAGATTATAAACCAATTACACCGGAACGTTTTGAAGGGCTGAAACAGTTTACTTTCTCAGCAGGTACACATCCGGAAGCATATCCGGAGACATTGGATATTTATGTACACAGCTTAGAAGGACTGCAGTATGGTAAAGATCTTTACAAGATTGATTTATCTTACAATAAGATCAAGGACTTAAGCCCACTTTCAAAATTGACGAATCTTGGTGATTTAAGATTTTACATGAATGAGCTTACAACGCTCAAGCCACTTTCCGGCTTAGTGAATCTGGAACGTTTGAATTGTGGGTATAACACAATATCAGATCTTACACCGTTAAAGAAGATGAGCAAGCTGAAATATCTGGCGATGGGATCTAACAACATCACAACGCTGAACGGTTTAGAGGGATGTACAAGTCTGCAGGAAGTAACACTGCGTAATAATAATATTACTGATATTTCTGCACTGGAAGGTGTTACGAATATAGAGAAGATGCTGTGGCTTGGAGATAATAAGATTACAGATATCAGTGCGCTTAAGAATATGACAAAGTTAAAAGAACTTGATCTTATTAACAATCAGGTTTCAGATATTACTCCACTTGCAAATCTTAGAAATCTGGAATCTTTGAATCTGGGTAATAATAAAAATATCTCAGATATTACACCGCTGACAGAGCTTACAAAACTTACAAAGGGTAAATTGAACTTAAGTGGTACAAAGATTGAGACAAAGAAAGATTTGTTATTCGAAGTAATAAATGTAAATCGTTTGATTGAGAAGTTTAATGCGAATACAGTAGAACTTGGTGACAAGACAAATGTGATTGCTGCAAGAAAAGCATATAACAAAGCTTCCGAAGATGCGAAATCCTATATTAATGAGAATCGTATCAGCGTTGCAGAGAAGAATATTAAACTTTTAGAAGAAGGAAAGGCTGTTGAGCCAGACAGTTCTCTTTCCAAATACGATAAGTACTATGAAGCAGACAAATCTACAATTAATATTTTTGTTGGTAATGCCGACAGACAGCCACTGAAAAATGTAAAATTCAGTGTGAAAAAGCAGGGCTCCGATGAAGTGCTTTCTGAAATCAGTACAGATGGCAACGGAATTGCAGAGTACACATTCCCGACAGCAGTAAAGACGCTTACATATAATATTTCACTGAATGAAGAGTCTAAATTTACCGGAGACAAAGATGTGATCACAGTTGAGGTGAATGAAGAAGGACAGATTGGTAAGATTAATGGAACAGCAGTTGATAAGCCATCCATTAATCGTACACTACAGCTGAACGCAGGTGAGATGCTTTGTGTAAATAAACAGAATCTTGAGAAAGCAATCAAAAAGGCGGAAACAGTTAAAGAGGCTGGGCACACAGAAGAGTCTTATAAAGCATTGAAAAATGCACTTGCTCAGGCAAACAGTGTCAATGAAAATGAAAATGCGACGCAGGAGCAGATCGATGCAGCAGAAGAAAAACTGATCAATGCCATTGATGGACTCGAAAAAGGACCGGATTACAAGACACTGCACATCGCTTTTGTAGATAGTAAAGGTGTTGCAATTCCTGGACTTAAATTTACGGTTGGAAATTCCTGGACACCGGGAACTACAGAGATAGAGTCCGATGCAGATGGACTTGCAGAATATACGACACAGGGCAGATCTTATAATTACTATACAATAGACATGCTTGAATCGAAAAAGTATGAAAAAGTAAGAATTCGTCTTGTAGAAGAACAGTCAAAAGTAACGAAAATAGAAGTATATTATGTGAAAGGCGAATATGGCGCAAACAGTGAACTTATAAAGTCGATCACTGTAGACGACCCTGCGGATCTTAGTTTCTTTGTAGAAGTAGCAGAAAAAGAAAAAGAAAAGCTTGATCTGAAAGGACTTCAGACACAGCTTAGTATTGCAAGAGGACTGAAAAAGGCTGATTACACAGAAGAATCATGGAACGCTTTCTACCCGGTATTCTGGGAAGCAAATGAAGTCAGAAATAACGAAGATGCAACCCAGCAGCAGGTAGATGAAGCAAGAACAAAGCTGGAACAGGCTATTGCAGGACTGGAAAAGATTGCGAAACCAGAACCGAAGCCGGAACCGACACCGGAAGTTAAGAAAGTATCATCCGTAGCACTGAAGACAACTGTTTACACATATAATGGCAAAGTAAAACGCCCGGCAGTTGTAGCGAAAAATGATAAGAAGGAAATTATTCCATTATCTGACTACACAGTAAAATATGCATCCGGTCGTAAGAATGTAGGCAAGTATTCTGTAACAGTTACGTTCAAGAATGACTACAAAGGAAAATATACGAAAACATTTACAATCATTCCGAAAGGAACACAGGTGAAGTCATTAAAGGCAGCCAAGAAGAGCTTCAGCGCAACATGGAAGAAACAGAGCAAGCAGACAAGCGGATACCAGTTACAGTATTCAACAAATAAAAAGTTCGCAAAATCTGTAAAGACATCTACGATTTCTAAAAACACAACTGTTAAGAAAACAGTGAAAAAATTAAGTGCTAAGAAAACTTACTATGTAAGAGTCCGTACTTATAAGACAGTCAAAGTTGGCAAGAAGAGTGTGAAGATTTACTCAGGCTGGTCAACTGCTAAAAAAGTGAAAACAAAATAGTCGAAGAGAATAACGAATAAAAAAATTTCCCGGCATGTACATAATCGGATGTGTATGTCGGGAATTTTGTTGCTATAGTATCCGATGACGATTATTGATAATGAATATCAATAAAAATCTATAAGTGCTTTTATATATCAAAAATACCAATTGGAGTGAAAGTTTCTATTGCAGTAAAATATTATCAGGGATTATATGCCCTGATACAAATTTACAAAAGGAGGGTAAATCATGAAAAATTTTATGAAAAAGGCTGCGGCAGCAATGATTGCTATGTTAGCAGTTGTAGCAGTTTTCGGTACAAGCGTACCGGCACAGGCAGCGTCCAAAGCACCGAAGAGCCTTTTCGTGAAGGTAACAACCAAAACGGTTGATATCAAAGGAAAGTCAACGATTTCGGTTAAATCAGTAAAGCCTGCAAATGCAAGCAAGGCAGTTACTTACAAATCAAGCAACAAGAAGATTGCAACCGTATCTTCCAAAGGTGTTGTAACAGGTAAAAAAGTCGGAAAGGTAAACATTACTGTAACATCCAAGAAGAACAAAAAAGTGAAAAAAGTTGTTAAGATTACTGTTAAGAACTTAAAACCAAGCAGTGTTAAGGTAAGTGCTGTCAAAGCAACTGTAGTAGTCGGAAAAACAAACACGCTGAAAGCAGCTGTAAAACCGGCTGGCGTATACTGCCCTGTAAAATGGACAAGCAGCAACAAAGCAGTAGCAACTGTAAGCAGCAATGGGAAAGTAACAGCTAAGAAGGCTGGTACAGCAACAATTACTGTAAAAGCAACTCAGAAAAACAGCAAAGGCAAATATCTGTCAACTGCATGCAAAGTTACAGTTGTAGATAAGACTCCGGCATCCGTATCCAAACAGCAGGTATATGTATCGCCGGAATGGTTAAAGAGCGCAATGTCCGGACTTCAGAAAGGATATGAAAATGTATTCGTATCAGAAGTTGCATGGGGAGACACAGCAGGAGATAAAAACTATAATGCAGGTCACATTCCGGGAGCATATCATATCAACTCAGATGCAGTAGAATATGACGACTGTGATCCATGGCCATATGGAGATGGAAAAGACGATTTCGGACTTTATGACGAAAAAGATGTAAAACCGGAAGATAACTTTAATATCCGCAGCGGTAAACAGTTAAGCGAGTTCCTGAAGAGAAACGGAATTACAAAAGATACAAAAGTAGTTTTATACGGCAGAAGTGCATCTGATTCTAGCGTAACAAGAGTTGCGTTTGCAATGCTTTATGCAGGAGTTGAAGACGTAAAAGTTGTCGATGGCGGTATGCAGGCATGGAAAGCTGCCGGATACGATGTGGAGACAAAAGTAAACGAGCAGAAAGCCGGAGGAGATAATTACAGCTTCGGTACAACTGTTCCGGCGCATCCAGAGTACATCCTGTCAGCAGAGGATGCAAAAGACAAACTACAGAATGACGCAAACTTCCGTCTGGTAAGTATCCGTTCTACAAAAGAATTTGAAGGCGAAGAAACAGGTTATGGATATATCGACTATGCAGGAGAGCCTTTAGGTGCTGTATGGGGACATAACACAGATGATGGAAGCTATGTTGAAAACGGTAAAGTTGTAGGAATCGACAAAGTAAAAACTATCCTTGCAGAGTCTGACTCTTCTTTAGACAATGAATTATCATTCTATTGCGGAACCGGATGGAGAGCTACAATCCCATTCCTGATCTGCTATCAGAATGGTGTGAAGAACATCAGCGTGTATGATGGCGGATGGTGGTTATGGCAGCTGAATTGGCAGAAAGACAAAGCTGCATGGCCAATCCAGGACGTATCTGCAGATGTTGCAAAGAACTATGCACAGCTTAGCTTTGCAGCAGAAGAAGTAAACAAAGATGCTTCCGGTAAAATGCTTGTTGCAGGAGCTTCTGCAGCAGAAAATAAACTGGCTTGCTGGCCGGCACGTGTAAGCAGTAAAGTTGTTTACGGCTCTTCCGACAAGAAGGTTGCAACAGTAGATGCAACTGGAAAAGTTACAGCAGTCGCAGCAGGAGAAGCTACTATTACTGCAAGAACAAAAGCTGGAAATAAGGCAACATACAAAGTTGTTGTAAGCCCGGCTCAATAAAATGAATCTAAGTGCTTACAGGTATGAAATGGTTTAAGCATAATGATTTATAAATAAAGAATATAATACGAATAAAATGGTGCTTTGCGCAGATACGCAGGGCACCATTTTCTATATAATAGGAAACTTCATTTCTATTCTTTTTAATCCCGATTAGGAGATTGTCAGACGGAGGCATATTCAGTCAGAAATATCTGTGAAAAAATCGAAATCTTGTTAAATATTTACGTATCCCGTTAAATGATTAATTACTGTCAATTCGGTAGTATTCCGGGGGAAAGTATGTTACACTCGCGATAGATTGTGGCGGACTGTTATTGCAAATGGGGAAAGATACAAAAGTATTAATATGTCATACACAGGAGGTATTTATTATGGCAATAACAATTGGCATCAACGGATTTGGACGCATTGGCAGAGTCGCATTCCGTATTGCCATCAATCAGCCGGAGCAGTTTAAACTTTGTGGGATCAACGTAAGAAACGCTGATCTGGATTATATTCTTTATATGATCCGTTACGATTCAATATTCGGACGTTTTCAGGGAACGCTCGAAAGGTATGAGGATGGAATCATCGTCAATGGTGAGAAGATTCGTGTATACTCGGAAAATGATGCTGCAGACATTCGTTGGGGGGAATGTGGAGCAGAATATATTATAGATGCGACAGGTGCTTACTGTACTACAGAGAAAGCAATGGCACATATCAAAGGTGGCGCAAAGAAAGTAATCATTTCCGCACCTGCTAAAGACCAGGATACACCGACATTTGTAATGGGAATCAACCACGAACTTTATCAGCCGTCTATGCATGTTGTTTCGAATGCGTCGTGTACAACAAACTGTCTTGCACCATTGTGTAAAGTCTTAGAAGACAATTACGGAATTGAGTATGGATTAATGTCTACGATACATTCTGCTACAGCTAAGCAGAAAGTAGTTGACTGCCGTTCGCTTAAAGACTGGCGTACAGGACGTGCCGTATTTGGCAACCTGATCCCATCCACAACAGGAGCTGCAAAAGCGATTTCACTCGTTATTCCAACATTAAAAGATCGCATGAATGGGATTTCTTACCGTGTACCGACTTCAGATGTATCCATTGTGGATCTGAATGTTGCTTTAAAAATAGAAACCAGTTACGAAGATATTTGTAAGAAAATGAAAGAAGCTTCAGAGACATATCTGAAAGGAATTTTAGATTATATCGATGACGAAGTAGTATCTTCTGATTTTATCGGAGACAGCCATGCATCATCCTTTGATGCACGTGAAGGAATCCAGATCAATGGACATTTCTTTAAGCTTATCAGCTTCTATGATAATGAGTGGGGGTACACAAATCAGATATTCCGCCTGATCAAACATATGTATCAGGTAGATAACGGTATCAAATAGTGATACCAGGGTTGTAGAATGAAAAAGTAAAAATATAAGAAAAAGTAAATATCCGTAATAACAGTCGAAAGTCACAAAAAAGCAAGATGCAGATGCAATTCTCAAGAATTATAAAAAACATAAAAACAGAGTGCGCTCTAGACATGCGCATATTTATACAGTATAATCAGAGTAATACTAATTTTTAAAGAAAGGAATACGAAAGATGAGTAATCATACAGAAATCAGATGGCACGGTCGTGGTGGTCAGGGTGCAAAAACAGCCGCATTGTTGCTGGCAGATGTAGCATTCCAGACAGGCAAATACGTACAGGGTTTTCCGGAGTATGGCCCGGAACGTATGGGAGCACCGATTACAGCATATAACCGAATCAGCGATACAAAAATCCGTGTACATTCTAATATTTATGATCCACAGTATGTAGTTGTAGTAGATGAATCCTTACTGGAATCCGTGGATGTGACTAGCGGTTTGAAAAAAGATGGAGCAATTCTTGTAAATACACAGCGTACAAAAGAGGAGATCATTCCGCATCTTCATGGATACGAAGGGGAAGTTTATATTATTGACGCACACAAAGTCTCAATGGAGGCAATGGGAAAATATTTCCCGAACACACCACTTCTTGCTGCAATTGTAAAAGTAGCAGGGATTATGGATGAGGAGACTTTCTTAAGAGAAATGAAAGCATCCTTCAAGCACAAATTCGCCAGCAAGCCGGAAGTTATTGACGGCAATATGAAAGCACTTGAGATGGCATTTAAGGAGGTGCACTAATGGCTACAGATATCAGTAAATTAGGTGTAAAAGCAACATGGGAAGAGCTGACAGAAGGTATGATCGTTGCCGGTGCAGGAACCTCCAAAGAGTTCAACACAGGGGAATGGTCAGAAGTAAAACCAGAATTTATCGCGGATAAATGTAAACAGTGTCTACTTTGTGTACCGGTCTGTCCGGACAGCTGCATCCCGGTAAAAGACATGAAGAGACTGGATTTTGATTATGGACACTGCAAAGGATGTGGCATTTGCGTAAAAGCATGTCCGTTTGACGCAATTAAGATGGAAGGGGTGAAATAAGATGGGAAAAAGAGAACGTTTATCAGGAAATGAAGCGGTTGCAATCGCATTGAGACAGATTAATCCAGATGTGTTCCCGGCATTCCCGATTACTCCGTCCACAGAGATTCCACAGTATTTCGCTTCTTTTGTAGCAAACGGACAGGTAGATACAGAGTTTATTCCGGTAGAGAGTGAGCACAGTTCCATGAGCGCTGCAATCGGAGCTTCGGCAGCAGGAGCAAGAAGTTTGACAGCGACTTCTTCCTGCGGACTTGCCTATATGTGGGAAGAATTATATATTGCGGCATCTAATAGACTGCCGTTAGCACTGGCTCTTGTAAACCGTGCACTTTCCGGACCGATCAACATCAACTGTGACCATTCCGACAGTATGGGAGCAAGAGATGCAGGCTGGATCCAGATTTACGCAGAAAATAATCAGGAAGCATATGACAACATGGTGCAGGCATATCGCATTTCCGAACATGCAGATGTCAGACTGCCGATCATGATCTGTCAGGATGGATTTATCACCAGTCATGCAGTAGAAAATATCGAATTACTGGATGACGCAGAGGTAAAGAATTTCGTTGGAGAATATGAACCGGAAAATTATCTTCTGAATCCGGAATGCCCGATGGCAGTTGGTCCATATGCGATCACAGATTATTATATGGAAGCAAAACGCTCGCAGGCAGAAGGCATGAAACATGTACCGGCAGTTGTAGAGGAGGTTGCAAAGGAATTTGCGAAAGTATCCGGACGTGAATATGGTCTGTTTGAATCTTACTGCATGGAAGATGCTGAACGTGCAGTTGTAATGATCGGTTCTGCAGCAGGAACAACAAAAGATGCAATTGACCGCTTAAGAGAACAGGGAGAGAAAGTCGGACTTGTGAAGATCCGTCTGTTCCGCCCATTTCCGGCTGATGAGATCGCGGAGACGCTCCAAAATGTGAAAGCAGTTGCAATTATGGACCGTGCAGAAAGCTATACGAACCATGGCGGACCGTTAGGTGCAGATGTGATGAGTGCATTATACCGCGCAAAAGCAGATGCGCTGGCAGTGAATTACATCTACGGTCTTGGCGGACGTGACGTGCGCGTAGAAGACATGGAAGGCGTATTTGAAGCCCTGAAACAGATGATCGCAGATGGCGATGCAGGAGAAACCTACCGCTATCTTGGAATTAGAGAATAAGGAGGGCCGTAGAGAAGATGAGTTATAATTTTAAAGAGACAATGAATAAATCAGAGCGTCTGGCGCCAGGACACAGAATGTGTGCCGGATGTGGTGGAACAATCGCAGTTCGTAATGTACTGCGCGGTCTTCATGAAGGTGATAAAGCAGTCATCGGAAATGCAACAGGATGTCTGGAAGTATCCACATTTACATACCCATACACAGCATGGGAAGATAGCTACATTCATAATGCATTTGAAAATGCAGGCGCAACTATGAGTGGTGTGGAAGGTGCTTACAAAGCATTAAAACGAAAAGGAAAATTAGACGAAACATACAAATTTATCACATTTGGTGGTGACGGCGGTACTTATGATATTGGTCTGCAGTCACTGTCCGGAGCAATGGAGAGAAATCAGGATCTGGTATATGTCTGTTATGACAACGGTGCTTACATGAATACCGGTATCCAACGTTCTTCTGCAACACCGATGTATGCAGATACAACAACTACACCGGTAGGAAGCGAGAGTAACGGAAAACCACAGAACAGAAAAGATCTTGCATCTGTAATTGCTGCGCATGATATTCCGTATGTGGCACAGACAACGTTTGTACAGAACTTTAAAGATCTGCATATCAAATCCGAAAAAGCGATTTATACACCAGGCGCTGCTTTCTTAAATATTATGGCACCATGTCCGCGTGGATGGAGATACAATACGCCGGATATTATGGAGATTTGCAAACTTGGTGTAGAGACATGCTACTGGCCGTTATTTGAGGTCGTAGAAGGAAAATGGATTCTGAACTATGAGCCGAAGAAGAAACTCCCAATCGAAGATTTCTTAAGACCACAGGGAAGATTCAAACATCTTTTCAAGAAAGGCAATGAGTATCTGTTAGAGGCTTTCCAGAAAGAAGTAGACAGAAGATGGGAAGAACTTCAGTTCAGATGCTCCAGATAAGAATGTGATATAAAATATATTTGACAGATCTGTGAAATACATTTATACTGGAGAAGAACAATCAAATAGAACCGGGGAGCTTATGTGATAGGCTGAGAGGAAGTTTAAAACTTCGACCCATATACCTGATTTGGATAATGCCAACGTAGGAACGCAAGGAATATGCTATGAGCGGAAGATACTTTGGTATCTTCCGTTTTTGTTATTAACAGGTATAAAAGATTGAGAGTGAACAAGAGTTCATGAAGGGGCGCACCACCGCGGGTACGTTTCTTTGTGAACTCTTTTTTTCTAAGATTAAAAGGAGGTGTAGTGAAATGATCACAGTAAATGGAAAAGAGATTCAGATGAAACAGTCAATATCTGTTGCTGCTTATCTGGAAAACGCAGGATATCAGATGAAAAGGATTGCGGTAGAGTTAAATGGAGATATTCTTCCGAAATATGAATATTCCGATACGATGTTGAAAGACGGTGATCGTCTGGAAGTTGTGACATTTGTCGGAGGAGGCTAAAGCGGAAGAAAGAGTAGTCCGGGACAGAAAGAGATGAGCACAGGGATTATGACAGTTGCGTGAGGAAACCGATGAGGAAAAAGAAGTTCCGGACCAAAAAGAGATGAGCCAGGAAGTTAATGACATAAAGGAGAAAATGATGGAAGGACAGACAACAAAGACATTAACAAAAGAAGAGATCCAGGCGGCGTTGGAAGAACGTCATTCGCCGGAGATCCAGAAAAAATTATCTGCCGGACATGTGACAATTGCCGGACTTGGTGGGCTTGGATCAAATGTGGCGTATGCACTTGCAAGAATTGGTGTCGGGCATTTGCACTTGATTGATTTTGATGTAGTGGATATTACGAATCTGAACCGGCAGCAGTACTTTATGGAACATCTTGGAATGTATAAAACCGATGCGTTGAAATCGTTGCTTTTGAAAATCAATCCATATCTTGATATCCGGACAGACTGCGTGAAAGTGACAGAAGAGAATCTGATTTCTCTTTTTGAAGATGCAGGAATTGTATGCGAAGCGTTTGATAATCCAGAAGCAAAAGCAATGCTGGTAAATGGAATTCTACAGCATTTTCCGAAAAAGAAACTGGTATCAGCAACCGGAATGGCAGGCTATGGGAGCAGTAATACAATTCGCACAGAACATCTGATGAAGAACTTTTACCTGTGTGGTGACCGTGTGACAGAGCCAGGTTATGGAAATGGACTGATGGCGCCAAGAGTTGCAATCTGCGCTGCCCATGAAGCAAATATGATCACACGCTTGCTTCTTGGTGAGGAAGAGATATAAATCAAAAAATAATAAGAAAAGAGGACAAACATATGAGTACAAAAGACACATGGAGTCTGGGAGGACACACATTTACATCCAGATTTATTTTAGGATCAGGAAAATTTTCACTGGATCTTGTAAAAGCATGCATTGAAAAAGCAGATGCGCAGATCATTACACTGGCGCTTCGCCGCGCAAATGAAGGCGGACTGGCAAATATTCTGGATTATATTCCGGACAATGTAACATTACTTCCGAATACATCCGGAGCAAGAAATGCAGAAGAAGCTGTCAGAATCGCAAGATTATCAAGAGAAGTTGGATGCGGGGATTTTGTAAAAATCGAAGTTGTCCGCGACTCCAAATATTTATTGCCGGATAATTACGAAACAATAAAAGCAACGGAAATTCTTGCAAAAGAAGGATTTGTAGTTATGCCATATATGTATCCGGATCTGAATGCGGCAAGAGCGCTGGCAGATGCCGGAGCAGCATGCATTATGCCACTTGGAGCGCCGATCGGTTCCAATAAAGGACTTGCGACGAAAGAATTTATACAGATTCTCATTGATGAAATGGATCTACCGATCATCGTGGATGCTGGAATCGGTCGCCCATCACAGGCATGCGAAGCAATGGAAATGGGCGCAGCGGCAGTGATGGCAAATACAGCAATCGCAACAGCAGGTGATGTTCCGGTCATGGCAGAAGCATTTAAGAAAGCAATCGAGGCAGGGCGCAGTGCTTATCTGTCCGGACTTGGAAGAACAATCGAAAGAGGTGCCAGCGCATCCTCTCCGCTTACGGGATTTTTAGAGGATTAATCTTAACAAAAATTGCAAAAATACAAGAAGGTAAAAAAGATGGAAAATCAACATATCAATGAAAGTATATTAAGTGAGGAGATTCTGGAAGATCAGAAGAAAAACAGAATCGATCATATGACATATTTGCCGGGAATGGAAGATATCGGCTCAGAAGTATTGGATCAGGTTGTAGAAGCTATGCAAGCTTACGATTATGATAAATACACGGCGGCAGATGTAAAGCGGGCAATCGCACACACATCCAGAACACCAGAAGATTTTGCGGCGCTTTTATCACCTGCGGCACTTCCGTTTATAGAAGAAATTGCACAGGCAGCAAAAGACGAGACACGCAGACATTTTGGAAACAGTGTGTATATGTTTACGCCGATTTATATTGCAAATTATTGCGAGAATTATTGTATTTACTGTGGATTCAACTGTCACAATAAAATTAACCGTGCGCAGTTAAATGATCAAGAAATTGAGAAAGAAATGCAGGCAATTGCAGAAACTGGATTACAGGAAATTCTCATTCTGACTGGGGAGAGCAGAAGTAAGTCCACAGTGGAATATATCGGAAATGCATGTAGGATTGCAAGAAAATATTTCAAAGTAATCGGACTTGAAATCTATCCGGTCAATTCAGACGAATATGCATATTTACACGAATGTGGTGCAGATTATGTGACCGTATTCCAGGAAACATACAATTCTGATAAATATGAAACATTACATTTGGCAGGACATAAACGTATTTATCCATATCGTGTTAATGCACAGGAGCGTGCTTTAAAAGGTGGCATGCGTGGTGTCGGATTCGGCGCACTTCTGGGATTGGATGATTTCCGCAAAGATGCATTTGCAACCGGATATCATGCATATTTATTACAGAGAAAATATCCACATGCAGAAATTGCATTTTCCTGTCCACGGTTGCGTCCGATCATCAATAACGACCGGATCAACCCGATGGATGTGCATGAGACACAGCTGTTGCAGGTTGTTTGCGCATATCGTCTCTTTATGCCATTTGCAAGCATTACCGTATCAACAAGAGAGTGCGCACGCGTGCGAGATCATCTCGTAGGTATTGCGGCTACTAAGATTTCTGCAGGAGTCAGCACCGGAATCGGAAGCCATGTGGAAGACATCGAGGACAAAGGCGATGATCAGTTTGAAATTTCTGATGGCAGAAGTGTGAAGGAAGTTTATGATGCATTGCTGAAAAATGATCTGCAGCCGGTCATGAGTGATTATATTTATGTATAGAGAATTATAAGATATAAAGAGATTATATTTTCGTAAAGAAATAAAATGCACGAAGAGATTATATTTTATGTGTGAACAAGTAAAAGATATAAAGAGATTATAGTATGTGTAAAGAAATAAAAAATACGGATGATAGATGTACAAATGAGAAAGTGCAAGGGTTTCATGTAGTTGCAGTGACAAACCGTACATTAAGCAAGAGACCATATTTAGAACAGATCCGAAAAATTTGTGAATGGGGACCGGATGCCATAATTTTGCGGGAAAAAGATCTGACCGAAAAAGAATATAAAGATCTTGCAGAGAAAGTGCTGGCAATCTGCAAAGAGTATCAGGTTCCATGTATTTTGCATACATTCTATCAAGTGGCGATGGAATTGCCGTGTGACGGCCTTCATTTGCCATTGCCATTGTTACGGGAAGTGACGGCTGGGAAAAGTGCATCTGGGCGGTGGAGAGAAAAATTTGCGAAACTTGGCACTTCTGTACATTCTGTAGAAGAGGCCATAGAAGCAGAAAAACTCGGTGCAACCTACATAACAGCAGGGCACATTTACGCTACAGACTGCAAAAAAGGGCTGCCGCCGAGAGGCTTGCTCTTTTTACGAGAAGTTTGTGAAGCTGTAGATATTTCTGTATATGGAATCGGTGGAATAAAATTCCACATGGACCAGTGGATAGAATTGGGAAAATGTGGAGCAATTGGTGGGTGTATCATGTCTGGCATGATGAAAATGTAAAAAACCGCAAAAGGGGACGGGGATTTTCTAGAAAATCCCCGTCCCCTTTTGCGGTTGCACCTGTCCCTTTTTAGAAAATCCCCGTCCCCTTTTCTAACCTGCTAAATGCATCAGGTTGATTAAAAGGATCCAACTAAGTCCGTAATAGGATACGACGGCAACAAGGTCGTTGACAGTTGTAATAAGTGGCCCGGATGCGACAGCCGGATCGACATGTATTTTCTTGAAGAAAAGAGGAATACATGTGCCAACGGCGCCGGAAATAACCATTGCCAATAACAGTGAAGCACCGATACAGCCGGAGACTGCATAGGCGAACAGGAAACTCTTTCCTTTGAAAAGTGCAATATACAATCCAATTAATACAAAGGACAGAACACCAAGGATGAAACCATTGGAAAATGCAATTTTCATTTCTTTTAATACAAGTTCAAATTTTTGTTTTCCGGTTAATGACTCGTCCATGAGGACACGAATCGTAACAGCAAGCGACTGTGTACCGACATTTCCGGCCATATCCAAAATCAGTGACTGGAAACACATAATTAATGTAAGCTGGCTTACAACTGTTTCAAATAATCCGACAACAGAAGAAACAACCATGCCAAGACCTAACAGAACCAGAAGCCACGGAAGACGCTTTTTAATACTCTCGCGCAATGGCTCTTTCAAATCTTCTTCGGCGGTCAATCCGGCGAACTTTGCATAGTCTTCACCCATCTCGTCATCAACCAGGTCTACCATACTCTGGGATGTGATGACACCTAGCAGTTTGTTTTCATTGTCAAGAATCGGGATAGAATCCTCGGAATAATCTTTTAACTTTTCAATACAATCATCAATCAGTTCATTTCCATATACATAAGGATAAGACGTTACGATCAAGTCTTCCAACGGCTGATCCTGTCTTGCGATGATCAGATCTTTCAGATCCATAGCACCATAAAAAGTCTGTTTGTCTGTCACCATAAATATAGTAGAAATATTATCATTTTTTGCCGCCTGGTCAATAAGGCTGCTCATTGCCTGCTTGACCGTGAGATTTTCACGGATCATAATGCAGTTGGTTGTCATTTTGCTACCGATTTCTTCCTCGTCGAAAGAAGCAATAACGGCGATGTCTTTTCTGGCATCATCATCCATCAGTTCGATAAAAAGATTCTTTTTGTCTTTTGGAACCATCTGCAAAACATCTACAACGGCATCTGTTTCCATTGCAGACAAAATTAATGCCGCTTTTTTGACATCAATTTCATTCAAATATTCTGCTGCTTCTTTTTCATCGGTGTGTTCAAAGATATCAGAAAGCATATCCAGGTCGAGAATACGACAAAGTTTGACACGCTCTTTTACGGTCAGTTCCGGAAAAACTTCTGCGAGATCATTCTCGTGGTAGTCTTCCAGTTTGTTTCGCATAATCCCCGGAGAGGTGTTGCTCCGGATGATTTTTAGAATCTCCGGTGTGTAATTCTGTGTTTTATTTTCCATTTTTACCTCCAAGTTGCTGTGTGATTTTCAGTTGTTTAAATATCCTTAAGAAATGAATTTGTGCTGTCTTAAGAAATGAAAATCAGGGCATGGAAAATAGAATCAAAAATTATAGAAAACAACAGCATCGACTGTTGCTTGTTCCCGATTCTATATTCTTACTTCGCCCGTGACTATCACAACCGTCCATACTGTTCACCTGCCTTTAAAATAATTTTAGAAATGATTGTTGGAATTATTGCGAAAATTGCAAAATCTCCCGTAGAATATTATAGCCTTTTCGATAATGAGGCGCAAGTGCTTTTGTATGTAAGAAAGAAAATTTACATCGTTTTAACAGAGATACATTCTTAATAATTCAAAAAAACAAACAAAAAAAGTGAGAAAATGTGATTTATGATTGACGGAAAATGTGGAAAGTAGTATTATGTTCCTATAAACCTACTGAAAGAATATGTTATAAAAATGGAGGGCATTAAGAAATGGCAAGAGTAGCATTTACAAATGAAAAAGAAGCTACAGGAAAAGAACTGGAAGCTTATCTTGAGTTAAAGAATCAGGGAAAATTAACAAATATGAAAGAAGCACTGCTTCAGGATTATGCAACATATGACGCATTTATGGGATGGTATACATCATGGAACAGACTGGTTGAAATTATTGGACAGCGTGCAGCAATTGTTTATGCACATTCTGTATCTTCAACAAACGGATGCCTTCTGTGCTCCTTATTCTTCGTAAGCGATTTAGCAGAGATCGGAATTGATCCATCTGACTTTGAACCAACTGAGAAAGAAGCACTTCTGAAGAGTCTTGCAGAGCAGATCGTTAAGAACCCTACAAAAGTATCTGACGAGACATTTACAGAGTTAAAGAAATATTACACTGACAAAGAGATCGTAGTTATTGTTGGATTTGCATGCCAGATGATGGCAACAAACAATTTCAATTCTGTATTACAGATCGATGTTGACCAGAGACTGCTCCCAATCCAGGACAAGTTTGAGCCTGCAACATGGAGAGATGCTATTAAATAAGTTTCGCAGGAAAATAGTAAGAGAACGAAAAAGACTTCATTTTTGGGCGTGCCCAGGGTGAAGTCTTTTTGCTTTGTTCGCCAAATACAGATCCTTGTGCAAGCACAAATCTGTACTTGGTTCATCGTATACACAGAGACAAGATACGCTCTCGAGAATCTTGCTCTGATTAGCGGTCGTTAAATGCTGTCATGCAAATAGGATGCATTTGCTTCGTTACAATAACAAAAAAACTCTTGATTACTCAAGAGTTCTTATCGCTAGTGCGGAGAAAGGGACTTGAACCCTCACAGGATAAACTCCCACTAGAACCTGAATCTAGCGCGTCTGCCATTCCGCCATCTCCGCTCGCTGACAAAAAGTATAATATCACATTCTGGCAGATAATGCAAATGTTTTTTTGCATTATTTTGAAAAAATATGCAAATTTTTATTTGCACTCAATTGAAAAACGAAAGTCCATACTTTTTATCCCATGCTTAATGGACTTCAATTCCATTGACTTCCAGATGTTCATCAATCGGAATAACGAGACATTTCCGTCCGTCAATTTCTCGGGTTTCAACGAGATCAGACCGCTCCGGGTTTACTTTCAGAACAATATCCGGAGTTTCAATCTGGAAAGTCTTTATGCTTGCAATATTGGCGGCAAGTAATGTCTGTTTTTCGCCGACCACTTCTTCAAACTCCTCATCGAAAGTTTCGAGATGTTCCTGGGAAGCGCCGCTTCTGGCAAGAAGATTCTTCATTTCCGGTTTGCCGAGTTCTAGCGGTTCCGGTGTTTCTTTGGCTTCTTCGATCATTTCATTCAGATTATCGTGAATATTTCTTACAACTTCATAATCACAATCTTCCCCCAGTGTGTCACTGATGATCGTTTGGAAAGATGCTTTCTGATCTTTTGCGGTAAGTGGGATCTGGCTTCCGAGAACATTTTCAATGAAGTCCGGCTGCAGCTCTTCTGGTTTCTTGGAGTAATACAGAACTCCGTGAAGATCACTTGCACGGTCATTAAATGCCGGGAAGAGGAAACCTTTGACAGGTAATTCCACAAACCAGTCGCGGATACGGTCCTCAATATTGTTCGTCTCTGCATTGTATGTAAGTCCCGCTTTGGTAAGATTTACCGGACAGATACTGCACATGATATGTTCATATACAGTATCGGAAGCATCGAACATCTCCAGACCGTCTGAAGATTTGCCCGGCACATCATAGACCGCATGGATCAGTATGATGTAATAATTTTCTGGGTAAATATAATTTTCAATGACCTTATCGTAAAATTCCTCAACCAGAAGATCATCGGTAAGCTTGCTGTCACGGAGCTTTAAGAGAAATTCCTGCGTTCCACCCGGCATCTCCTGCTCTGTCGGAAATTCCATGTTCATCAGATTTTTCCCAAGTGTTCCGGATAACGTATGTTTGAAAATATCAAAATATTTGAAGGCTTCTTCTTCCGGCATGGAAAGAAAAGCCTTTTTCAGTTCTGTCTTTTTTTCTTTCTCGTGATCCACATAGCAGCCGCAAATACGTGTAATTGCACAGTTTTCCGGCGTGAACTGCTTGCGGATTTCCAGTACTTCTTTCTTGTTCATAGGTCATACACTCCTTTTTCAGACTGACTTCAATGTTAGCATATCATGACTTTGTTTACAAGTTTGCAGTGTCAAAATAGATGAATACAGGAGTGGAAAGTGCGGTGGAAATTATGTGATTTTTATAACAAAAAAGAGAAAGAAAATAAGTAGAACGGCGTACAGAAAAAGATTGTAAAGAGAGGTGAGAAAACGTATAATAAGAAGTAGATATGTGTCAAAAAATAGAAAAGAGAGGGTAAAAAAATGGGAAATATCTTTGATATTTTAGGACCGGTTATGATCGGTCCATCAAGCTCCCACACAGCAGGTGCAGCGCGCATCGGTCTTATTGCAAGACAATTGTTCGGGAGACAGCCAGAGAAAGCTACAGTATATCTGCATGGCTCATTTGCTGCAACGGGGAAAGGACACGGAACGGACAAAGCACTGATCGCAGGATTATTGGGGATGCTGCCAGACGATATGCGGATTCCGGTAAGTTTTGATGTAGCAAAAGAAGAAGGCATGGAATTTACAATTGAGAACAAGGACATTAAAGGTGCACACCCGAATACAGCACAGATTGTGATGGAAGCAGAAGGTGTTCCGACGATGAAGATGCAGGCACATTCCATCGGTGGTGGTCGTATCAAAGTCTGCAAGCTGGATGGAATAGACGTGAATTTCAGCGGTGAGACATGCACTTTGATTATTCGAAATATAGATGAACCTGGACGGATCATGGATGTATCATCAGCACTTTCCAAAGCGGAGATTAATATTGCGACAATGCAGGTATTTCGCGATAAACGTGGCGGCTGTGCGGTAATGGTTGTTGAGACAGATCAGGTGATTCCGAAGGAAGCAATCGAAGATCTGGAAAGTAAGCCGGGAATTATCCGGGTAAAATTCCTGGATCCGAACGGAGTAGAGTAAGAATAGTAAAAGGAGATAGAAGCGTATGTCATATCAATCAATGGAAGAAGCGCAGCTACGCTGCAAAAAAGATGGCATTCCATTCTGGAAGGCTGTACAGATAGAAGATGCAAATGAAAGAGGAGTTACACTGGAGAACTCCTGGAAACAGATGACAGGTATGTGGCAGTCTATGCTGGAAAACCTGGATGCCTATGAAGAGAATCTGGTTTCACAAAGTGGAATGGTCGGAAAAGACGGCGGTCAGATGGATGCCTACAGAGAGAATGAGAAACCGTTATGTGGCGATTTTATGGCAAAAGTTATGGCAAATGCATTGAAAATGGGCTGTAATAATGCATGCATGAAGAGAATAGTAGCAGCACCGACTGCTGGAGCATGTGGTGTACTTCCGGCAGTTCTTGTTACTTATTATAGAGAGTATCAGGTGCCGGAGGAAACGATGATAGAAGCATTATATGTAGCAGCAGGTCTGGGACAGATCATAGCCAACAGAGCATATCTTGCAGGTGCATCAGGTGGATGTCAGGCTGAGATCGGTTCCGGCTCCGGGATGGCAGCAGGTGCAATCTGTCATGTACGTGGTGGCAACAGTGAAGTGATCGCCAATGCATGTGCAATGGCGCTTAAGAATCTGATGGGACTGGTATGCGATCCGGTAGCGGGACTGGTAGAAGTCCCATGTGTGAAGAGAAATGTCGGAGGTGCAGTGAATGCACTGGCAGCTGCAGATATGGCGCTGGCTGGAATTACAAGTAAGATCCCGATCGATCAGGTGATTGATGCAATGAAAGATGTTGGAGATAAGATGGATGTCACTCTTCGTGAGACGGGTATCGGTGGTGTCGCAGGCACACCGGCAGGACAGGCTGTTGCAGAAAAACTGGGTATGTAATACATCATCCCAAGATTACAGATGATTAGTGATGGCAGCAAGAAGGAGCAGACAGAATGACAAAAAAACAAAGAGCACTTGAAGTAATAGAACGTTTGAAAAAGAGATATCCGGATGCGGACTGTACATTGGACTATGATCAGGCATGGAAGCTACTGGTAAGTGTGAGACTTGCCGCACAGTGTACGGATGCCAGAGTGAATATAGTCGTTGAAACATTGTATGATAAGTATCCGACGGTGAAAGCGCTGGCACAGGCTTCACCGAAAGAGATTGAAGAAATTGTCAGACCATGCGGACTTGGCAAAAGTAAGGCAAGAGATATCAGCGCCTGCATGAAGATTCTGGATGAACAATACGACGGAAATGTACCGGATGATTTTCAAGCGCTTCTGAAACTTCCAGGCGTTGGGCGTAAAAGCGCAAACCTGATTATGGGAGATGTGTTTGGAAAACCTGCGATCGTTACAGATACACACTGTATCCGGCTGTCTAACCGGATCGGACTGGTAGATGGAATCAAAGATCCGAAGAAAGTAGAGATGGAACTATGGAAGATCATCCCTCCGGAAGAAGGAAGTGAGCTCTGCCATCGTCTTGTATATCACGGAAGAGAAGTCTGTACAGCACGGACAACGCCACACTGTGACAGATGCTGTCTGGCAGATATCTGTAAAAAAGTGGGAGTCTGAAGTGTTATGTCGTTTTTGAAGAATGTCAGTGACAGATTCTTCATATATAGCTAAAAGTCAGACTATAAATGTAGTAATAAAAAACAGCACGGTAATATCTGAAAATGAGGGAATTCCTCAGAAAGATATTGCGGTGCTGCTTTTGTATTGCCCTAATATCCAGAGAAAACTGTCAGCGGCAGGCTTTGTAGCTCACTTTAGCATTGCCCGACAGAAACAACAGGTCTTAAGAGTTCATATTTTTCAAGGTTTCCATTAATTCAAGATCGCTGCTTTTTAATTTTACGTTAGTACAGTAATTTTTTCCTTCTGGTGTAGTTACATTTATTTCAATAATAGTTCCTTCTACAAGAGCATCCTGTGATACGGCATTCAAAAACAATGGGAATTTTGGATGATTCCGGCGAAATGTTTCCATGGCATTTTTCATTTTTGATAACATGGTAATCTGATTGAAATTCATAGATGTTCTGTCTCCTTTTCTTATTTGCTTTTACGATTATAACGAAGAATGGACAGATAGTCAAAAGATATTTTGTGATAATATTTTAAAGTATGTTATGATAAAACTAAGAAACTATTCACAGAATCTTTAGATTTGCAGATGGAAAAATGTGCTAAGATGATATAGAAGATTGGGGAGAATTGTAGGAGTATACAGTACGGAACAATTCGTATGGCATTTTTTAATCCTAACATAAAATAAAAGGAGGCAGGGACTAAATGAAAAGTAAAAAGCCCGCCGGTTGGAAATATAAAAAAGAAAGACAGAATTACTATAAAAATAAAGGCTATAAGGACGAACCTTTTGATGAAGGAATAACAGAAACATTTACAAAAACAGGTGTTAGAAAGAGAACTACAGACCGTTACGAGCCGGATTATGAGATCGGGCTTTCAGCGGCACAGGTGGCTAAGCACAGAGCAGATGGCTGGTCGAATATAGCGGTAGATCCGCCGTCAAAGACAACAGGAGAAATAATACATGAGAATGTATTTACTTATTTTAACCTGATTTTTCTCGTACTGGCAATTTTACTTTGCCTTGTCGGAGCGTTCAGGGATCTGACATTTCTTCCGGTTATTATTTTTAATACATTGATCGGTATCATACAGGAAGTCCGCGCAAAAAGAGTACTGGATAATCTGAATATGTTAAATGCACCGCATGCCAGTGTGGTAAGAGACGGTAAGATATCCAGAGTAGATGCACAGGAGCTTGTTCTGGATGATATTGTAATTTTTAAAGCGGGAAATCAGATACCGGCAGATGCGATTGTTGTGGCAGGCGAGGTGCAGGTCAATGAGTCGTTGCTTACCGGAGAATCGGATGAGATTACGAAGCAAAAAGGCGACTCACTGATGTCGGGAAGCTTTGTTGTGGCAGGTCAGTGTCATGCAAGACTGGATGCAGTTGGTGCTGATTCGTATATTTCAAAATTGACTCTGGAAGCAAAGCAGATGCAACAGGGTGAACAGTCGGAGATGATTCGTTCTCTTGACAAATTGGTCAAATTTGTCGGAATTGCGTTGATTCCGATTGGAATTGTTTTATTTGTGCAGAGCTTCTTTATGAACCATGATCCGTTCCGGTCAAGTATTACATCTATGGTAGCAGCTGTGATCGGTATGATCCCGGAAGGTTTATACTTGCTTGCAAGTGTTGCGCTGGCAGTAAGTTCCATGAGACTTGCCAGCAAGAAAGTATTGCTGCATGACATGAAGAGTATCGAGACGCTTGCGCGTGTAGATGTATTGTGCGTCGATAAGACAGGAACGATTACCGAACCATCTATGTGTGTGAAGCAACTGGTATCAGTTACAGCAGATGAAAAAGATAATGAAGAAAAAGAAGAAACCGAAGAAAAAGAAATCGGTGAGAAAAAGTCAGCAGGAAAACCAGATGAAAAGGAGCTCCGTACGCTAATTGGAGATTTTGCAAAAGCCATGAGCAATGATAATGCAACAATGGCGGCACTGAAAGAGTATTTCCAGGATAGAAACGGACGAAACGTGGTGAAGGTATTTCCTTTTACATCCGCAGTGAAATACAGTGCAGTGTGTTTGAGGGAAAAGGATGGCACAGAGAATAATTATGTACTTGGCGCACCGGAACTGGTGCTTCGGAAAGATTATGACCAGTGCAGGGATGAGGTCCAGAAATATGCCGGCAAAGGATATCGTGTGCTATTGTTTGGTAAATACGAAGGAGAACTGGACGGAGAACGTCTGAGAGATAAGGTGATTCCTTACGGCTATATTCTTCTGGCAAATCCAATCCGTCAGGAGGCACCGGAAACATTTGCCTATTTTGCAGAACAGGGAGTAGATGTGAAAGTTATTTCCGGTGATAACCCATTGACGGTTTCTGAGGTTGCAAAAGAAGCAGGAATTAAAAATGCAGATCGTTATATTGATGCGTCTACGCTTCGGACAGAAGAAGAGACAGCGGAAGCGATTGCGGAATATACTGTGTTTGGACGTGTTACACCGGCGCAGAAGCGTCAGTTTGTGCAGGCTTTGAAAGCCCAGGGAAGAACCGTAGCAATGACGGGAGACGGAGTAAATGATGTACTGGCATTAAAGGATGCGGATTGTAGCGTTGCAATGGCATCCGGAAGTGACGCGGCGGTACAGGCATCACAGGTTGTGCTTCTGGAATCCAATTTTGCTTGTATGCCATCAGTTGTATTGGAAGGAAGACGTGTAGTAAATAATATCCAGAGATCAGCGAGTCTGTTCCTTGTAAAGAACATATTCTCCTTCCTGTTGTCATTGTTCTCGGTTGTATTTATGGTTTCTTATCCGCTGGAACCATCACAGGTTTCGCTGATCAGTATGTTTACGATCGGAATACCGGGATTTTTCCTTGCGTTCCAGCCGAATAAAGATATTATTAAAGGACATTTCCTTACAAATGTTGTATTAAAAGCACTTCCGGCGGGGCTTACGGATGTACTTGCAGTTGGGGGACTGGTTGTGTTTGGGCAGGAATTCGGAGTTGGAGCAACGGCTATTTCGACAGCAGCAACTATGCTGCTTGCGGTTGTTGGATTTATGATATTGTACCGGATCTGTCAGCCTTTGAATCTTCTGTGCGGAATTGTGTGGATTGGGTCCATGACAGGTCTCATTCTTTGCAGTATCTTCCTGCCGAAGCTGTTTGCAATCACAGGAATGTCAGAAAAATGCATTATGTTGTTTGTGATTTTTTCCATTGCAACAGAACCGGTACTTCGTTATCTGACACTGTTAGTCAGTGGAATGCGTAATTTATATAGAAGAGTGTTTAAGAAAGAACAGAAAAATTAAGAAAAAAATAGATCGTGCCAGACAATGAGGTTGGACGCGGTCTATTTTTTTAAAATTATTATTAAACCTTTTGGAGTGGCATAGGAATCTCTGCCCCATCAAGTTTTTTCCAGTGGAATTCACCGTCATAGATCATATACCCATGTGCAGAATTTTCCTTTGGAATAGAGACAGATCCCGGATTCATGTAAATGAAAGTTCCATTATCCTGGTGTGCCGGAATGTGTGTGTGTCCGTTTAAGAGAATGTCACCTTTTTTTAACATCGGTGGATTCTTCGGATTGTGATGATGACCATGGGTGGCGAAAATCGTATGTCCATCCAGTTCCAGGAAACAATAGTCGGCAAGGATTGGGAATTCCAGAACCATCTGGTCAACCTCTGTATCGCAGTTCCCACGGACACAGAGCAGATGTTCTTTCATTGGATTCAACATAGCGATACATTCCTTTGGGTTATAATCTTTCGGAAGATCGTTACGTGGCCCATGATATAAAATATCGCCAAGAAGAAGCAGACGGTCCGCTTCTTCTTTTTTATATGCTTCCAGCATTTTTTTGCAGTAATAAGCTGAACCGTGAATATCGGATGCAATCATTAATTTCATTTTGTTACCTCATCTTTTCTTAAATTCTACCCCATATTCGCATATCGTGAAGCTAACACTTTCTTTTTATGCTCATATCGAGGTGGGTCATAAAGCCATAAAACCGCTCTTGTGTAAGCATATCGTGTTTTCAGACTTTTGACCCTGACATCATACCTTATTGTAACAAGCCGGGGGACAAATGAAAAGAAAAATAAAGCAGATATTCAGGTGGGGATGGAATAAATAAGTATTCAAATGGTAATTTTCTAACAATAAGAAAGATTAGCAAAAAATTAACAAATATGACTGAAAATAAACGAAATTGTATATTGAATTCGCAGAAGCGATTTGCTATTATACTCTTATACCTTTCGCGCTGGGGAAGCGCAGTTGCCCATTTCGGGAAGTGTGCAGCCAGGATATGAAGCTGCTTAAGGGGAACTCGAAAGGACGAGAAGAAGACCACTCCACAGTGCAGGAGAGATAACTTGCAGGTGCCGTGATAGAAGGTATGGATCAGAAAAGACATAACGCACAGAAAGGAGTTAAAACTATGGGATTTTTAACAGGAAAAACAGCAATCATTACAGGAGGAGGACGCGCTGTATTAAGTGATGGAAGTTGCGGATCGATCGGATATGGTATTGCAACTGCTTATGCAAAAGAGGGCGCTAATCTTGTTATTACCGGAAGAAATGTAAAGAAACTGGAAGATGCAAAAGAAGAATTAGAGAGATTATACGGAATTGAAGTGCTGCCGGTACAGGCAGATGTGAACGCCGGAGCGGACAATCAGGCGGCAGTTCAGAATGTAGTAAAACAGGCAGTTGACAAGTTTGGAAGAATTGATGTACTGATCAACAATGCACAGGCATCTGCTTCGGGCGTAACACTTGCAGATCACACAACAGAGCAGTTTGACCTTGCAGTATATTCCGGACTTTATGCAGTATTCTATTATATGAAAGCATGCTATCCTTACCTGAAAGAGACTAAAGGTTCAGTAATCAACTTCGCTTCCGGAGCAGGATTGTTTGGCAACTATGGACAGTGTGCATATGCGGCTGCAAAAGAAGGTATCCGTGGACTTACAAGAGTTGCAGCAACAGAATGGGGAGCAGATGGAATCAATGTCAATATTGTTTGCCCGCTTGCATGGACAGCACAGTTAGAGAACTTCCAGAAAGCATATCCTGACGCATTTAAGGCAAATGTTAAGATGCCGCCGGCAGGACACTACGGAGACGTTGAGAAAGAGATCGGACGTGCATGCGTACAGCTTGCTTCTCCGGATTTTAAATATATGAATGGTGAGACAATTACATTGGAAGGTGGAATGGGACAGAGACCTTAATTGGTTGATGCACATACAGTTTAACCCCACCGCCGGTTTTGGAAATATCTCCTGACCGGCAGTGGGGTAATTTTTTAGGATAATATAATTTGACTATCAAAATACTTGACAAACAAAGGAAAAGAATATATACTTTGAAAGTCAAAATAATTCGTCGGAGATAAAATGCGATGTCACGATCTGTCTTCCGGCGGAAATATACAGAGGAATGAACATGATTGGAAGAATAACAGGAACGGGTTCTTATATCCCGTCATATTGTATGGATAATAACGACATTGCAAAATTAGTAGAAACCAGTGATGAATGGATTCAGGAACGCACCGGCGTGGCAAGGCGGCACATTATCACGAATGAGACAACCGTATCAATGGCAGCAGAGGCAGGAAAGCGTGCACTGGAAAATGCAAATGTCAGACCGGAAGAAGTAGATCTGATCCTTGTATCAACAATTTCTTCAAATGTAATACTTCCGTGTGCGGCATGTGAAGTGCAGAAAGAAATAGGTGCGTTAAATGCAACTTGTTTTGATTTAAGCGCAGCATGTACCGGATTTGTACTGGCATATAATACGGCAGCAGCTTATATTGCGGCAGGAATGTACCGGACAGTACTGGTTATTGGAAGTGAGAGCCTGTCGAATCTGACAAATTGGGAAGACCGCGGGACATGCATTTTATTCGGAGACGGAGCGGGAGCGGCGGTTGTACAGGCGTATGACGCACAGAATGAGGAAATAACGACAGACAGAATGTATTTTCCGGTGACACATTCCGATGGGAAAAGCGGAAAAGCACTTACGCTAAAGAGCAGACATGATGCAAATGGTCTTACAAAAAAGATCGATAAGGAAACAGTATTTGATGAAGAGCATTTCATGCAGATGGACGGACAGGCAGTATTTAAATTTGCTGTAAAAAAAGTGCCGGAAGTCATAACGGAGACGCTCGAAAAGAACAAATTAAAGAAAGAAAACATCGCATGCTATATTTTGCACCAGGCAAATCGAAGAATCATTGAAGCGGTTGCCAGGAGACTGGATGAACCGATAGAAAAATTTCCAATGAATCTTAAGGAGTATGGCAATACATCTTCTGCCAGTATCCCGATTTTGCTGGACGAATGTAACCGTAAAGGGAAATTAAAGAGTGGCAGTAAAATTGTACTTGCCGGCTTTGGCGCAGGACTGACATGGGGTGCGACAATCATTCAGTGGTCACAGCATTTGGAATAATCATTCAGTGCAGTTTCGGCAGGCGACCGTATAAGGTTGAAATATCACAGAGATATAAAGGGCTGGAAAATTCCACCTTTATATAAAACGCCGGGAGAACATGACATCACGGGGAAGACTGCTTAGAGAATCTCCCAGCAGTATTTATAAGAACAGAAAAATAATGAAGATGAAGGAGAACAGACATATGTTAGAGAAAATTAAAGCGTTAGTAGCAGAAAACCTTGGAGTGGAAGAAAGCAAAATTACAGAGAACTCTTCTTTCAAAGAAGATCTGGGAGCGGATTCTCTTGACCTTTTTGAGATGGTCATGGGACTGGAAGAGGAATTTGAAATTGAAATCCCGACAGAAGATCTGGAACAGATCGTAACAGTTGGAGATGTTGTGAAATATATCGAAGCACATAAATAAAACAAGTGGCACAAAGTACAAATAAGTAAGTGAGGTTGAACTATGCAGACAGAAGTAACCAGATTATTAGAAATCGAATATCCGATTATTCAGGGCGGTATGGCATGGGTGGCAGAATACCATCTGGCGGCTGGCGTTTCAAATGCCGGAGGTCTTGGCATCATAGGTGCTGCATCTGCTCCGGCTGACTGGGTAAGAGAGCAGGTCAGAGAAGCAAAGAAGCTGACTGACAAGCCATTTGGAGTCAATATTATGCTGATGAGTCCATATGCAGATGAAGTAGCCAGAGTGATTGTTGAAGAAGGCGTAAAAGTTGTGACAACAGGAGCGGGCAGTCCTGAAAAATATATGAAAATGTGGAAAGAAGCCGGCGTGAAGGTCATTCCGGTGGTTGCTTCTGTCGCACTTGCGAAGAGAATGGAACGCTGCGGTGCAGATGCAGTCGTAGCAGAAGGATGCGAAGCCGGCGGACATATCGGAGAAAATACAACGATGGTACTTGTTCCGCAGATCGCAGATGCGGTGAAGATTCCGGTGATCGCAGCCGGAGGAATCGCAGATGGAAGAGGAATTGCAGCAGCATTCATGCTGGGCGCAGAAGGTGTACAGATGGGGACGCATTTCGTAGTCACAGATGAGTCGCAGGTACACGATAATTACAAAGAGCGGATTATCAAAGCGAAGGATATTGATTCTCGTGTGACAGGAAGAACGACCGGACATCCGGTGCGAGCGCTTCGCAATGATATGACAAAGAAATATATAGAATTGGAAAATAAGGGTGCAGGCTTCGAAGAACTGGAACATCTGACACTTGGAGGTTTAAGAAAAGCAGTTGTAGACGGAGATGTGAAAAATGGAAGTGTCATGGCAGGTCAGATTGCAGGAATGGTAAAAGAAAGAACGTCCTGTCAGGCATTGATCCAGAAACTGGTGAAAGAGACCGATGAATTGATCGGAGGGAAAGGATTTTATGAGTAAAACAGCATTTATCTTTCCTGGACAGGGAGCGCAGAAAGCCGGAATGGGAGCTGATTTTTATGAAAACAGCGAACTGGCGGCGAAGATTTACGATGAAGCAGCAGAACATCTGGGAATAGATATGAAGGCGCTTTGCTTTGAAAAAAATGAGAAGCTTGACGTTACAGAATATACACAGGCGGCAATGGTGACAACATGCCTTGCTATGGAGAGAGTATTGGAAAATGCAGGTGTAAAACCGGATGTAACAGCCGGTCTGAGCCTGGGAGAATATACAGCCATTGCTGTGGCTGGCGGAATGACAGATCAGGATGCCATCCGTTTAGTCAGAAAAAGAGGAATACTGATGCAGAATACGGTGCCGGCGGGCGAAGGAGCCATGTGCGCAGTGATGGCGCTGGATGCGCAGAAGATTGAAAATGTCATTGCAGACATTTCCGGTGTAACGGTCGCAAATTATAACTGTCCGGGACAGATTGTTATTACGGGCGAAAAAAACAGTGTAGAAAAAGCAGCGGAGAAATTAAAAGAAGCAGGTGCAAAACGGACCATTCTTTTAAATGTAAGCGGACCATTTCATTCGCCGATGCTGAAACCGGCAGGTGAAGAGCTGGAAAAAGAATTAGAACAGACAGAATTACATCCGCTTGCCATTCCGTACTATACAAATGTAACTGCGAAAAAAGTAGAGGACATCAGAGAAACAAAGGCACTGTTAAAGGAACAGGTAAGTGCACCGGTCCGTTGGATGCAGAGTGTAGAGCAGATGATCGCCGATGGTGTCGATACATTTGTGGAGATCGGTCCGGGAAGAACGCTGGCAGGATTTCTTCGTAAGATCAACCGGGATGTTGCCGTATACAATGTAGCGGCATGGGAAGATGTTGATAAAGTTGCAGAAATGCTTTCCGGAAAATAACAGAAAAAAATTGGAACAGGTTTATACAAAAAAACAGACAGAAAAATTTGAAACAGGTTCATATAAAACAGGCAGAAAGCGAGGATATATATGCTGGAAGGAAAAGTGGCGGTTGTCACAGGCGCATCCCGCGGAATCGGGAAAGCGATTGCGTTAAAACTGGCATCCCAGGGAGCAAAAGTTGTGATCAATTACAACGGTTCAGAAGAAAAAGCAAAAGAAGTGCAGGCGCAGATTGAAACAGAAGGCGGAAAAGCAGTGATTTACCGGTGTGATGTTTCAGATTATGGTGCATGTCAGACATTTATACAGGATGTAATAAAGACAGAAGGAAGTATGGATATTCTTGTAAACAATGCAGGAATTACAAGAGATGGTCTGCTGATGAAAATGTCAGAAGAAGATTTTGACAGGGTGATCGATACAAATTTAAAAGGTGCTTTTCACACGATCCGGTTTGCGGCACGTCAGATGCTGAAACAGAGAAGTGGAAGGATCATTAACATGGCATCCGTTGTAGGCGTGACAGGAAATGCCGGACAGGCAAATTATGCTGCATCGAAAGCAGGCGTGATCGGACTGACAAAAGCGACAGCAAGAGAACTGGCATCCAGAGGAATCACAGTCAATGCAGTTGCACCGGGATTTATTGAGACGGATATGACAGCAGTGCTCCCGGAAAAAGTAAAAGAAGCATCGGTATCGCAGATTCCACTTGGGAAATTCGGTTCGCCGGAGCAGGTAGCATCTGCAGTCGCATTTCTTGCGTCCTCTGATGCAGCTTATATTACCGGACAAGTGCTCCATGTGGACGGCGGCATGGTGATGTAAGCAGGAAGAAAAAGAGCATGGCAGTGATTACAGACGTGACAAAGATACAAGTGTGTAATGGCATAAAGGAGAAAAGGATTTGAAGAGACGAGTAGTAGTGACTGGACTTGGCGCAGTAACTCCGATTGGAAATACGGTAGAAGAGTTCTGGATGGGAATTAAAGAAGGAAAAGTCGGGATCGGAGAGATTACGAAATTCGATACCACAGATTATAAAGTGAAGATCGCAGCTGAAGTGAAAGATTTCGTAGCAAAAGAGCGGATGGATTTTAAAGCTGCAAAGCGAATGGAACCATTTTCCCAGTATGCAGTGGCAGCTGCAAAAGAGGCATGTGAGGATGCAGGATTTGATATTACAAAAGAAGATCCGTTCCGTGCAGGTGTGATCATTGGTTCCGGAATCGGAAGCCTGCAGGAAGTAGAGAAAGAATACGATAAAATCAAAACCCGCGGACCGGGACGTGTGAATCCGTTAATGGTGCCACTGATGATTTCCAATATGGCAGCAGGAAATGTTTCGATTCAGCTTGGATTCCGCGGAAAATGTACGAATGTTGTGACTGCATGTGCATCTGGGACAAACTGTATCGGTGATGCATTCCGCGCAATCCAGTACGGCGATGCAGATGTTATGGTGGCAGGTGGAACAGAGAGCTGTATCTGTCCGACCGGAGTAGCAGGATTTACAAGTCTGACAGCATTGTCTACATCAACAGATCCAATGCGCGCATCCATTCCGTTTGACAAAAACAGAGATGGATTCGTACTTGGTGAAGGCGCGGGAGTGGTGTTCTTGGAGGAACTGGAACATGCCAAAAAACGAGGCGCGAAGATTTATGCGGAAATCGCAGGATATGGAGCAACCGGAGATGCCTACCACATTACTTCACCGGCAGAAGACGGAAGCGGTGCAGCCAAAGCGATGGAACTTGCAATGGAAGAAGGAAATGTAACGCCGGAGCAGATTGATTATATCAATGCACACGGGACAAGTACACATCACAATGATCTGTTTGAAACACGCGCGATTAAGCTGGCACTTGGAGATGAAGCAGCTAAAAATGTAGTGGTAAATTCGACCAAATCTATGATCGGACATTTATTAGGAGCAGCAGGCGGCGTAGAGTGTGTCGTCTGTGTGAAAACGATACAGGATGGATTTATCCATCAGACAGTGGGAACTACCGAGACAGATGAAGAGTGTGATCTGGATTATGCAGTGGGTGCGCCGGTAGAGAAAGACGTAAATTATGTGCTGACCAATTCACTTGGATTTGGTGGACATAATGCAACACTGTTGTTGAAACGTTATGAAGGATAATACTGGAAAGCGAGAGAATAACATGGAATTTCAGAATCTGATTACATTGATTGAGTCCGTGTCAGCATCTGATCTGACCGAACTGAAATATGAAGAAAATGGTGTGAAGATAAAACTCAGTAAAAAAGAAAGAAAAGTGCAGACGATCCAGGTATCAGAGGCACTGACATCCGAGACGGCAGCTCTTACGGCAGGCAGAAATGAAAAGGATATTCAAAGTACCGGTACAGGCAAAGAAAATGTAAATGAAGAAAACGTGCCGGCGGGAAAAGTAGTTGCATCCCCGCTTGTCGGAACTTTTTATGTAGCACCTGCGGAAGATGCGGAAGCATTTGTACAAATCGGAGATACGGTGAAAAAAGGACAGACGCTGGCGATCGTAGAAGCGATGAAACTGATGAATGAGATTGAGAGTGACTACGATGGAAAGGTTGCGGAAGTTCTGGTAGAGAACGGAGCACCGGTAGAATACGGACAGCCATTATTCCGCATTATTTAGGAAAAAGAGTCTCACAGGAGGAACAGATGAAACATTTAGATATAGCAGAAATTCAGGAAATTATTCCACACAGACATCCATTTTTACTTCTGGATTACATTGAAGATTATGAGCCGGGCGAATATGCCATTGGATATAAATGTGTAACTTACAGGGAAGATTTTTTCGCCGGACATTTCCCGGGACAGCCGGTCATGCCGGGAGTATTGCAGATTGAAGCTCTGGCACAGGCAGGTGCGGTTGCAATTTTGAGTGTACCGGAAAATAAAGGAAAGATTGCATTTTTCGGCGGAATAAATAAATGTAAATTCCGCGGAAAGGTACTGCCGGGTGACAAATTAAAATTAGAGACACGGATCATTAAAAAGAAAGGTCCGGTAGGTGTCGGAGAGGCAGTTGCAAGTGTAGACGGTAAAGTTGTTGCAAGTGCAGAACTGACATTTATGATTGGATAGGTGAGCATGTATGATTAAGAAAATTCTGATCGCAAACCGCGGGGAGATCGCAGTTCGCATCATTCGTGCGTGCCGGGAAATGGGAATTGAAACGGTTGCGGTGTACTCAGAAGCAGATAAAGAAGCATTACATACAAAACTTGCAGATGAAGCAGTCTGCATCGGTCCGGCTCCGTCGAAAGACAGTTATCTGAGCATGGACCGCATTATTAGCGCAACTATTATAACCGGTGCAGATGCCATTCATCCGGGATTTGGTTTTTTATCCGAGAATAGTAAATTCGCAAAATTATGTGAAGACTGTGGCATTACATTTATCGGTCCGGATTCCGATGTAATCTCGAGACTGGGAAATAAGCAGGAAGCAAGAAATACAATGACAGCGGCTGGTGTACCGGTGATTCCGGGAAGTACAGAAGCAATTTATGATGTAGAGACAGGCGCAAAAACAGCTGCCGAAATCGGTTATCCGGTCATTGTCAAGGCAGCGCTTGGCGGTGGCGGAAAAGGAATGCGTGTTGCAGATACGCCGGAAGAGTTTGAAAATGCATTTCAGACAGCGCAGAAAGAAACAGAGATGGCATTTGGGGATAACACAATGTATATCGAACATTTTGTGGAAAATCCCAGACACATTGAATTTCAGATCCTTGCAGACAAATATGGAAATGTCATTCATCTGGGAGAACGAGATTGCTCTATTCAGAGAAATCATCAGAAAATGATCGAGGAATCGCCGTCGATTGCACTTAACAGCAAATTGCGGGAAAAGATGGGTTATGCGGCAGTTACGGCAGCAAAAGCAGCCGGATATGAGAATGCCGGAACGATTGAATTTCTGCTGGAGAAAAACGGGAATTTTTATTTTATGGAAATGAATACCCGTATCCAGGTGGAACATCCGGTGACTGAATGGGTTACAGGGATTGACCTGGTCAAGGAGCAGATTCGGATCGCATCAGGGGAAAAACTTTCTTATAAACAGGAAGATGTTCACTTAAGCGGACATGCAATTGAATGCCGGATCAATGCAGAAAATCCGGAAAAAGGCTTCCGTCCGTCTCCGGGTACAATTACGGATATGTATCTTCCGGGAGGCAAAGGAATCCGCATCGATTCAGCAATTTACAGCGGATATACGATTCCACCATATTATGATTCCATGGTTGCCAAGCTGGTCGTATGGGCAAAAAACAGAAAAGAAGCCATTCGGAAAATGCAGAGTGCACTGGGGGAAATTATTATCGAAGGAATTGATACAAATGTAGATTACCAGTATGAGATTCTGCATCATCCGGATTATTTAAAAGGCAATATTGACATTGGGTTTATTGAAAATATGCAGGTGAAAGCACAGTAACACAAAGCATAAGGATAGAGATAATAAAGGTGACATTTTATGAAACTGGACAATATGTTTAAAAAGACCAGGCAGATTTCTGGAAGAAAAAATTATATTCATCTGGGTGGCAGAAAACCGGAAGTGCCGGAAGGATTATTGCGCAAATGCAACAAATGCGGCGGTGCAATCATAGCGGAAGATGTAAAAAGAGAGTATTTTATCTGCCCGAAATGCGGAGGGTATTTCCGTGTGCATGCATACCGCAGGATAGAAATGATCGCAGATGAAAATTCCTTTGAAGAGTGGGATATGGATCTTCAGACAGAGAATCCGCTTGATTATAAAGGCTATGAAGAAAAAATTGAAAAACTGCAGGAAAAGACAGGACTTAGGGAAGCCGTTGTAACAGGAAAAGCAACGATTCTTGGACAACCCGCCGTACTGGCAGTCTGCGATGGCAGATTTATGATGGCAAGTATGGGAGAAATTGTCGGAGAAAAAATTACAAGAGCAGTAGAACGCGCCACAAGGCAGGAATTGCCGGTTATTATATTTGCATGTTCCGGAGGCGCCAGAATGCAGGAAGGAATCGTGTCCCTTATGCAAATGGCGAAGACATCCGCAGCATTGAAGCGTCACAGCGATGCGGGACTTTTATATATCAGTGTCTTGACAGATCCAACAACCGGTGGTGTAACTGCAAGTTTTGCAATGCTGGGAGATATTATACTGGCAGAGCCAAAGGCACTGATCGGCTTTGCAGGGCCGCGTGTGATTGAGCAGACAATCGGACAGAAACTGCCAAAAGGTTTCCAACGTTCGGAATTTCTGCTGGAGCATGGATTTATTGACCAGATCGTAGAACGTCCAAAGATGCAGGAGACATTAGGCAGAATTCTGGAATTTCACGGGAAAGTGCAGACTGATATAGAAGATACAATAGATAAGACGGCAGGGGAGACAGCAAGTCAGACAGGAGATCAGGCGGTAGACCGGGCAACAGGTAAGATGGTAAGTAAGACGACGGTTCATACAGCGGATGAGATAAAGAGTAAGGACTCAGAAGATATCGTAGATAAGGCACAGACTCAGAAGATAAATGCATGGGACCGCGTCCTTCTGTCCCGTAGGAAAAACCGTCCGGTTGGCAGTGACTACATACGGATGCTGTTCCAGGACTTCACAGAATTTCACGGAGACCGTCTCTATGGAGATGATCCGGCGATCATTGGCGGGATCGCATATTTTAAAGAGCGACCGGTGACTGTGATCGCACAGGAAAAAGGAACAAACACCAAAGAAAATATTATGCGCAATTTTGCTATGCCATCCCCGGAAGGCTACAGGAAAGCATTGCGTCTTATGAAACAGGCAGAAAAATTCCACCGTCCGGTAATCTGTTTTGTAGATACACCGGGAGCATTTTGTGGACTGGAAGCAGAAGAACGTGGACAGGGAGAAGCAATTGCGAGAAATTTATATGAACTTTCCGGTTTAAAAACGCCGGTACTCTCAATTGTGATCGGTGAAGGTGGAAGTGGCGGAGCACTTGCGCTGGCAGTCGCAGATGAAGTGTGGATGCTGGAAAATTCCATTTATTCGATTCTTTCACCGGAAGGATTTGCAAGCATTTTGTGGAAAGACAGCACGAAAGCAAAAGAAGCGGCAAAAGTGATGAAGTTGACAGCAGATGATCTGAAGAAAATGGGCGTGATTGAATGTGTGCTGGAAGAGCCGGAACAATATACGGTACAGACGATGAAACCGGTTGCAGATCAGCTCCGGGAAAAAGTAGAGGCGTTTATAGAAAATTATGAGCAAATGCCGGAGCAAAAACTGACAGAACACAGATATCAGCGTTTCCGTAAGATGTAAGGAAACACAGATATTTGCACATTAAGGAGCAAAATATGGACTATAAACCATTAAAAACAGGAAATTTGACAGCAAAAGTTCCAGTGATACAAGGTGGAATGGGAATCGGGATCAGCCTTGGAAATCTTGCCGGAACTGTTGCAAAAGTGGGCGGCATAGGGATTATCTCTGCCGCCCAGATTGGTTTTAAAGAAGCGGATTTTGATCAGAATCCGGAAAAAGCCAATTTAAGAACGATTCAGAAAGAATACGAGAAAGCGAGAAAGATTGCGCCGGACGGCGTGATTGGTTTTAATATCATGGTAGCAATGCGCCACTATGAAAAATATGTAGAAGCGGCGATACAGGCAGGTGCAGATCTTATTATTTCCGGGGCAGGACTTCCGATGGATCTGCCGAAAATAGCAGGAGCAAGTCAGGTGAAACTTGCGCCGATCGTTTCGTCAGAAAAATCCGCACGTGTGATTTTCAGATATTGGGAGAAAAAATATAAACGGCAGCCGGATCTGGTAGTAATAGAAGGACCGCTCGCAGGTGGACACCTCGGATTTTCTGTGGAAGAATTGGAAATGTATGAAGCAGAATGTGGAAATCTGTGCCATGGTTCTGTAAATAGCGGATCTGAAAATCGCGGGAAAAAGAAATATGAAGATGAAGTCAGAAAGATTCTGGAAACAGTGAAGATTTACGAAGAAAAATGCGATCATGAAATTCCGGTTGTACTCGCCGGCGGTATAGATGATGCGTCAAAAGTGAAAGAAGCATTTGCACTTGGAGTGGACGGCGTACAGGTTGCAACAAGGTTTGTGACAACGAAAGAATGTGATGCGGATATTCGTTATAAACAGGCGTATCTGGATGCAAAGAAAGAAGATATTGTAATTGTGAAAAGCCCGGTGGGCATGCCGGGGCGGGCAATATTAAATACATTTCAGAAAAAGGTACGTGCCGGTGAGAAAATCCCACACAGTCCATGTCACGGATGTCTGCACAAATGCAATCCTGCAGAAATTCCGTATTGTATTACAGATGCGTTGATCCATGCTGCTAAAGGAGAAGTGGAAGATGCACTTTTATTTTGTGGTGCAAATGCATATAAAGCGACGAAAATAGAAACGGTTGAAGAGGTGGTACAAGATTTGTTTAAGGCTTGATTCTGCCTGGAGTGATGGATATAATAAAAGTATGAGAAGTTGCCTGAATGAAGGCAGCCAAGGAATGGCACGGGAGGAAAGTGCCAGGGAATGAAGAGGGATAAAACATGGAAGATGCTTACAAGGTGATCAATGACACGTTAGTTTCGCTGATCAATGAGATATGGCGCTTAGAGGAAAAAGCCATCATTACCGAAGAATTTAAAGATATTTCGAACAACGATATGCATGTTATTGAGGCAATCGGACTTGGAGAAGGTGGCAATATGTCTTCGATAGCCAGAAAGCTAAATGTAACGGTCGGAACATTAACGACAGCAATGAACAGCCTTGTGAACAAAAAGTACGTGACCAGACAGCGCAGCGAAAAAGACAGAAGAGTTGTATTTGTGAAATTGACAGAGCGTGGAGAACGTGCTTACCATCACCATGCAGATTATCACAGACAGATGACAGAGGCAATTTTGGACAAATTGGATGAAAAAGAATTGCCGGTACTCATCAAGACGTTGGATGCATTGTCAGAATTTTTTAACGGATACAGCGAAGAGCCGGAGAATAAATAATCTCACGGCATGAATTGCTTTGCGCCAGGAGTAATTTCACAGTGTGAAATGCTTTCAGGCAGAAGTAATGAACGAGAGCGTATATATGAGAATAAAACATTCACGAGAACAGGCAGGAAGAAAGAGGCAGAATACAGGCATGATAAAAGGCGTAATTTTTGACATGGATGGCACCATGTTTGATACGGAGCGATTATCCAGCTATTGTTGGAAGAGAACAGGAGAGAATCTTGGAATTAATGTAACAGACGAATTGATGAATGACTGCAGAGGGAAGAACCCTGCAGTCATTCGTAGATTATATATGGAAGCATTTGGAGAGACATTCAACTATGACGCTGCAAGAGCTGCCAAGCATGTAATTTTTAATGAGATTATAGCCGGAGATGGTGTACCGGTCAAAAAGGGATTAGAGGAATTGCTTGGTTATCTTGAAAAACAGGAAATTAAAAAAGCAGTGGCAACATCCACAGAAAAGAAACGTGCAAGCAAACTTTTGCAGGATGCGGGCGTGTATGAGAAAATGGACGCATTTGTCTATGGTGATGAGATTAAAGAAAGCAAACCGGATCCGGAGATTTTCCGTGTAGCGGCAGAGAAAATCGGATGTAAGCCAGAAGAATGTCTTGTATTAGAAGACAGTGAAGCAGGACTTCGCGCAGGAATCGCACTTGGCGGTGCAATTATTTATATTCCGGATATTGCAATTGTGCCGGAACAAGTGACAGCGAAAGTGACAGAGACACTTGCAGATCTGGGGAAAGTGATTGGGTGGCTGGAAGCACATAGATGTAATGCAAAATGATATCGGTAGTATATGGATACCTTGTGAAAAAGATAAATCAGGAGGTGCATGATTATGCAGGAACAATGGAAAGAACAGATTACACAGTTGCAGAAAATGATTGATGATTCAGACCGTATTGTATTTTTCGGAGGCGCCGGCGTTTCGACGGAAAGTAACATTCCGGATTTCCGGAGTGCAGATGGATTGTATCATCAGAATTATAAGTATACACCGGAGCAGATTGTAAGCCACAGTTTTTTTATGCATAACCCGGAAGGATTCTATGAATTTTACAAAGAGAAGATGATGTATCTGAACGCAAAACCGAATGCAGCACATAAGAAAATCGCAGAACTGGAAGCAGCAGGAAAGCTAACTGCTGTGATCACACAGAATATTGACGGACTTCATCAGGCAGCAGGAAGTAAGAATGTACTGGAACTGCACGGAAGTATACACCGTAATTACTGTATGGAATGTGGCAGATTTTATGATGCAGCATATGTGAAAAATGCGGAGGGGATTCCGCATTGCGAGTGTGGCGGAATGATCAAACCGGATGTGGTCCTTTATGAAGAAGGACTGGATCCGGAAGTAATCCAGAAAAGCATCCGTGCGATCAGTGAAGCTGATATGCTCATTATCGGTGGCACATCTCTGGTTGTATATCCGGCAGCCGGATTTATCGATTATTTCCATGGTAAACACCTGGTTGTGATCAATAAAAGCGAGACAGCGAGATCTGTCGGAGCAGATCTTACCATTGCAGCTCCGATCGGGGAGATCATGGATGCGGTTGTTGTGTAAACTCATTATATATAAATGAATATAGGTAAATAAAAGTAAAGAAAAAAAGACGGTGGTTTGCAGAATAGTACGAAATGCAACCGATCGTCTTTTTTATTTTATTAAAAGTAGTTGTGATACTCAATCTTTTCATAGATAAATATAGAATTACAATGTACTGTATTAAGATAATCCAGGCTGACATCAAATAAATCAACGACATAGATAATCTTTCTGGAAGTTAACATCTTAACCCTTGCCTCATTTTATTTCATATGCTAAAATACAACCGTTATATTTTGAAAAACATAACGAAACTTATAATAAATATATTCATAAAACGATTTTATTAAATGGATTTTTCGGAGAAACACTACTATGAAAGACACGAACACGATAAACAACTGCATCCATCCCAAGATCCGCCTGCGTTTTGACACGCAGGAAAAGTTCTTCGGACCGGGCGTGTGTGAACTTCTGGAATTGATTGATGAGACCGGTTCTGTACAAAAAGCGTGTGTACGGATGGAACTTTCTTATTCCAAGGGGAGCAAGATGTTAAAAAAACTGGATCAGGTGATTGGTATATCTATAGTAGAACGCTGGACAGGTGGCGCAGGCGGCGGAGGCGCAAGGCTGACAGAAGCCGGTCAAAAGCTGGTCAAAACTTATCGTAAGATGGAAACAGAAGTGCAAAAAGCCGCCGAAGATGCCTTTTATAAGTATTACGGCGAAGATTTTCGGAATGCGATCACAATAAACAGCTCAATCACAGAAGAAAGCGTTATTAGTCTGGAAAAAGCAATCATAGACATACAGACAGGAGGAACTACAGATGAAGCTGATTAAAACGGAAGATGCAGTCGGACATGTATTGTGCCACGATATCACACAGATTATCAAAGGCGTGACGAAGGACGCAGTATTCCGCAAAGGTCATATTGTGACAGAAGAAGATATCCCGGTTCTGTTATCTGTTGGAAAAGAGAATCTCTACGTCTGGGAAAAGGAAGAAGGCATGCTGCATGAAAATGATGCGGCAGAGATCTTACGCCAGATCTGCCAGGGAGAACATATGCATCCATCAGATGTCAAAGAAGGGAAAATTGAACTGATTGCGGATATAGATGGTGTATTGAAGATTGAACGGGAGAAATTACGGAAAGTCAATAGTCTTGGCGAGATAATGATCGCCAGCAGACACGGCGATTTTCCAGTAAAAAAAGGCGATAAATTAGCCGGAACAAGAGTAATCCCATTGGTAATTAGCGAAGAAAAAATGCAGCAGGCAAAAGATGTGACAGCAGGAGGAGCAATTTTCAACATCCTTCCTTATAAAAAGAAGAAAGCAGGTATTGTTACAACTGGAAGTGAAGTCTATTATCACAGGATCAAGGATACATTTACGCCGGTGATCGAAGAAAAACTGGCTGAATACGATATAGAGATTGGTGGACACGAGATTTGCAATGATGATCCGCAGATGATTGAAAATGCAATTCGTAGCTTATTAGCAGATGGATGTAACATGATTGTCTGTACCGGTGGAATGAGCGTAGATCCGGATGACCGGACTCCGTATGCAATCCGGCAGGTGACAGGCGAGATTGTGAGTTACGGCGCACCGGTTCTCCCGGGAGCCATGTTTCTGCTTGCATATTATAGAGAAGAAGGAAAAGAAGTAATTCCAGTCTTAGGACTTCCGGGATGTGTCATGTATTCTAAACGAACGATTTTCGATCTTGTACTTCCGAGATTGACTGTCGGTGAAATATTAACAGCAGAAGATTTAAATACACTTGGAGAAGGTGGTTTATGTCTGAATTGTCCGGAATGCACCTTTCCGAATTGCGGCTTCGGTAAAGGAGGTACCCGGTAATGGTAGATGTAAAAAGCAGAGCGACTGACATGTGGGCATTATTCGAGGCAATCGATCAGTGTGAACCGGATGTGGAAAAACAGGTACTTACAAGCTTGCAAACAGAATATCTGGGTGAGAAGTGCCTTGTGGCAGATAATAAAATTGTATGGGAATCGGATGCACAAGAACGCTATGCCAGATATTTTAGAGAACACCCGGAAGAACTTCATAAGCTGGATATAAGTGGAAAGATACAGCTTTCAGATGAACAAGTATTTTGTGATACATTAGGCAATGAAAAGAAACTTGTCATTTGCGGTGGCGGACATGTTTCCATTCCGGTAATCCGTATGGGGCGGATGATCGGCTGTCATGTGATTGTTTTGGAAGACCGACCGAAATTTGCGGATGCGGCGAGAAAAGCAGGAGCAGATGAAGTATACTGCGAAGCATTTGCGGATGGTCTGCAGAGAATCGACGGAGATGCAGACACTTATTTCGTCATTGTGACAAGAGGACATCGCTATGATGAAGAGTGCCTGGAGCAGATTACAAAGAAAAGACATGCATACATTGGAATGATCGGAAGCCGCAGACGCATTGCGATGGTAAAAGAACACTTACTGGAAAAAGGCTGCGATCAGGCTGTGCTGGATGAGATCTATTCACCGATCGGGTTAAATATCGGGGCAGAGACACCGGAAGAAATCGGTGTTGCGATCATTGCAGAGATCATAGAAGTAAAAAATAAGAAGAAACGCACCTACGGCTATTCCAAAGAAATCCGTAAGGCGATAGAAAATGATACAGATTATGGACAGAAAGTCTTAGCAACAATTATAGATAGAAAAGGTTCTGCGCCACAGGGCGTTGGCGTGAAGATGCTGATCTGCGAAAACGGAACCTGTGTTGGCACGATTGGTGGAGGCTGTATGGAAGCCGGAGTTGTGCAGAAAGCAAGACTGCTGATGTCAAAAGCCCGGACATTAACTACTACACAGCCGCAAAGTGGGAAGGACGAAACAGACACAGCCAGCATTTGTTCTGTAGATTTGCAAAATGCAGACGCAGGTGAAGAAGGCATGGTGTGCGGGGGCTCTGTAAAAGTATTGCTAGAACTTCTTGAGGAGTAAGAATGTAAAACAATCATTTATAGACAGCCTTCCCAGAGAACAAAGAGAACAAGAAGGAAGAGAGCAAGGAGCGAGATAGAAGAAATGAAGGATTTATGTGGCAGAGAAATCAATTATATGCGTATTTCAATTACTGACCGGTGCAATTTGCGCTGCCAATATTGTATGCCGGACGGAATAGAGCTCTGCCCTATGAAAGACCTTCTGACTTATGAAGAGATTGTAAGTGTCTGTCAGGAAGCAGTTTCACTTGGCATTCATAAATTCAAAATTACCGGTGGTGAACCGCTTGTGCGAAGAGGCTGTGCAGATCTGATCCGGATGATTTATGAGATTCCAGGTACAGAGGAAGTCACACTTACAACAAATGGTGTGCTGCTTGAAAAATATTTACCGGAACTTTGGAATGCCGGTCTTCGGAGTGTCAACATCAGTCTGGACACATTAGATCAGAAAGTTTATACAGAGATTACCGGATTTCCAATGTTGGATCAGGTGCTGCAGTCGCTGAAAGCTGCAATGAAGATAGGAATGCATGTGAAGACCAACACGATTTTACAAAGAGGGCGAAATGAATCTTCATGGAAGGAATTACTGATTCTGGCGAAAGATATTCCTGTCGATGTCCGGTTTCTGGAACTCATGCCAATCGGAGAAGGAAAAGAAGGAGAAACGATTTCCAATACAACGCTGTTTCAGAAAATAAAAGAAATCTATCCGGATATAAAACCGGATGAAAGAAAACACGGAAATGGACCGGCAATCTATTATAAAATTCCTGGGTTTGAAGGAAGTATAGGATTTATCAGTGCAATACATGGTGGGTTCTGCGATTCCTGTAACCGATTGCGCATGACATCTACAGGCGAATTAAAACCATGTCTCTGTTATGATGAAACGATATCTGTGCGTGACGTAGCAAGATGCGGTGATTCGGAAAAAATCAGAGAAAATATAAAGCATGCAATACAAATAAAACCGAAAAAACATTGTTTTTCAGAGATTGAAAAAGTGTCGGAAAAGAAAAAAATGGCACAGATCGGAGGGTAAATCTATGGGAAAAATTGTCGGAATCTGTACCAGTGAAAAAAGAGGTACAGTCAAAAAAGAACAAAAAGAAGTGAATTTAATAGAAGGCTGGGGGCTGGAAGAAGATGCCCACGGTGGCAACTGGCACAGGCAGGTCAGCCTTCTTTCTTATGAAAAAATACAGAAATTCAGAGAAAAAGGTGCGGATGTAGCACTGGGAGCATTTGGCGAAAACTTGATCATTGAAGGATATGATTTTCGGGATCTTCCTGTCGGAACCAGATTCCGAATCGGAGATGCGATTCTGGAAATGACGCAGATCGGGAAGAATTGCCACAGCCACTGCGAGATCTATAAACGGATGGGTGACTGCATCATGCCGAGAGAAGGTGTATTTGCTGAAGTAGTAAAAGGCGGACACATAAAAGTCGGAGATGAAGTAGAGAAGTTACCGCTGGATGAAAATCGTCCATTTACTGCAGCAGTCATTACGTTGAGCGATAAAGGCTCACGGGGAGAAAGAGAAGATAAGAGCGGTCCGGAGGCGGTAAGCCTTGCTGAAGAGGCTGGATACATCGTAAAAGAAAGCCTGCTTCTGCCGGATGAAAAAGAAGCATTAAAAAAAGAACTGAAAAGACTTGCCGATCAAAGGCAGATCAATGTTGTATTTACAACCGGCGGCACTGGATTCTCAGAAAGAGATGTAACGCCGGAGGCAACCATCGAGGTCTGCAATCGAATGGCAAATGGAATTGCAGAAGCAATTCGTAATTATTCTATGACGATTACACCGAGGGCAATGTTCAGCAGGGGAGTATCGGGAATCAGGGGGAAAACTCTGATCATTAATTTGCCGGGAAGCCCCAAAGCAGTAAAGGAAGCACTGAGATTTCTGCTGCCACACCTGGAACATGGACTTGAAGTACTCCGTGGGACAAGCCACGAATGTGCGCGGGTATAGCATAATAAGTTCGGCAAAGCTCGTATTATTTATTACCTATGGGTGTAAACTTTCAAAGATTAGATTATAAATTTATAAGAAGAGATTTTTCTTAATTATCAACATCTAATCAAAAGGAGAAGACAAATGAAAAAAAGAATTTTAGCAGCAGTGCTGGCGGCTGTTATGGTATTTTCCTTAGCAGGCTGTGCGGGAAACAAAAACGAGGGCAAGGATTCAAAAAAGAAATCCGGGAAAAAGACAGAGATCCAGGTATTTATTGCGGCAAGTCTGAATACAGTCATGACAGAACTTGCAAAAGAATATCAGAAAGATCACCCGGATGTAAAAATCACTTATAATGCTGACAGTTCAGGAACACTTCTGACACAGATTGAAGAAGGGTATGAGTGTGATTTATTCTTCTCAGCAGCACAGAAACAGATGGATCAGCTGGAAGAGGACGGACTGGTTGTAGACGGTACAAGAAAAAATGTAGTAAACAATCAGGTCATTGTTGTAACAAGAAAAGACAGCAAAACAAAAGTAAAAGGTCTGGAAACATTAAAAGACGCTAAAAGTATTGCATTAGCAGGCGGCAGTGTTCCGGTTGGTAAATATACAAGAGCGGCACTGATATCTATTGGTAAGCTGAAAAAAGTGGAAGATCCGGCAACGATTACAACAGAAGAAGTTTCCAAAGCGCTTGGCGATGTGGAAATCAGTGAACAGGATAATGTCAGTAAAGTCCTTTCCGCAGTAGTAGAAGGATCCTGCGAAGTCGGAACCACTTACTATTCAGATACATATGGATACGAAAAAGATCTGGATATCCTGGAAAAAGTAAGCTATGATCTGACAGGGGATGTTATTTATCCAATCGCAGAAGTGAAAAATGATGAAGCTGACAAAGCGCAGAAAGCGGCAGCAGAAGACTTCTTAAAATTCGTAACATCGGATCAGTCAAAGAAAGTATTTGACTCTTATTACTTTGACACAAATGTAAAATAAACATGAAATAGATAGAAAACAGATACAGGCTATGCGGGAAGCATAGTCTGTTTTAGAAATAACGGACATAACAAATGATTAAAAAAACACAGGAGGAATGAAAAAATGGCAGAAATTATACGAAATCTGGACTGGAGCCCACTTTATATTTCCATGAAAACAGGTATAGCAGCTACGATTTTCTCTTTTTTTCTTGGCATCTATGCGGCGAGAAAAGTGGTAAAGGCAGGACCTAAGATGAAAGCCATTCTGGATGGTTTTCTGACACTGCCGATGGTACTTCCCCCGACAGTAGCAGGATTTTTCCTTTTGTTGATTTTCAGCAGAAGACGACCTTTTGGAATTTTTTTGTTTGAACAGTTCCACATTAAAGTCGTGCAGACATGGCTTGGCTGTATTATAGCAGCAACAGTTATTGCATTTCCTCTTATGTACCGGAATGCAAGAGCGGCGTTTGAACAGATTGATGTTAACCTGATTCATGCCGGACGCACACTTGGAATGAGTGAAATTACTATTTTCTGGAAAGTAGTAGTTCCGGCAGCAGGTCCGGGAATTCTGTCAGGAACAATCCTTACATTTGCCAGGGCTCTGGGAGAATATGGCGCAACATCCATGCTGGCAGGTAACATTCCGGGAAAAACAGGAACGATTTCACAGAGGATTGCCATGGTTATCCAGGATGGAGACTATGCGACGGCAGGTGTCTGGGTTGCAATCGTAATTTTTATTGCATTTCTGATTATTGTGTTGATGAATCTGGTTTCAAACCGGGGAATGCGTCAGGTGAAACGCTGGTAATAATACCTATTTTTCTATAACAGAAGTGGCACGGAAAAAAAAGATGTGTTACAATGAAATATAACGAAAATTTGGAGGTGCGTGTAAATGGCAGTAAAAGTAGAAGTAAAACTGGATGTCCCATCGGTGACAGACTTTACGATACATCATATTTGTTCCGGTAAGATCGGAATATTCCGGAATGTCCTTGGAGTACTGAACGTAGCACTGGCAGTGGCATTTCTTGTAAAACAGCAGATCGCACTGGCAGTTGTATTTGCGTTGTTTGCAGCGTTTGTTCTGGGCGGATTGAAGATGATCATCCGCAACCGTGTAACAAAACAGATGGAACATTCCAATCGTCTGAGTGTGCCGGTGACTTATGAATTTTCAGAGAAAGGAATCCTGACAACAACAGAATCAGACAGTGGAATGGCATCGTGGGATGCATTTAAGCGTGCAGTGACAACGAAGAAAATATTGATCTTATACAGTAATTCCGGGCAGGCAATTATTCTTCCATTAAACCAGATTGAAGCGGAATACAAAGAAATCGCAGACTTGATTTATGAAAATATGCCGGCACCGGCGGTTCGTGTGCAAAGATAACAGAGAGGACAATATCCATGATAATAGAGACAAACAGTGAGAAAGAAACCTATGCGTTCGGTTTAGAACTTGGTAAGAAAGCACATGCCGGACAGGTATATACGCTGGTCGGTGATCTTGGCGTTGGCAAGACTGTTTTTACAAAAGGTCTGGCAAGAGGCCTGGATATACTGGAGCCGGTAAGCAGTCCGACATTTACAATTGTACAGGTATATGAGGAAGGGCGTTTGCCGTTCTATCATTTTGATGTGTACCGGATTGGAGATGTCGAAGAGATGGATGAGATTGGCTATGAAGATTATATATATGGTGACGGGGTGAGCCTGATCGAGTGGGCGAACCTGATCGAAGAGATCTTACCGGAACATTATACAGAGATTAAGATAGAAAAAGATCTGGAAAAAGGATTTGATTATCGGAGGATTAGTATATGCGAATATTAGCACTGGACAGCTCCGGCCTTGTAGCGGGAGTTGCGGTTCTGGAATCAGAAAATGAAAAGAAAGATGCGCAGATGATTGCCGAATATACTGTGAATTATAAGAAGACACATTCTCAGACTCTGCTTCCGATGCTGGATGAAATTGTGAAAATGACAGAATTAGACCTGGATACGATCGATGCAATTGCAATCGCGAGCGGACCTGGCTCATTTACCGGACTTCGTATCGGTTCAGCAACTGCAAAAGGACTGGGACTTGCACTTAAGAAGCCGTTGGTAGAAGTGCCGACACTGGAAGGACTGGCATACAATCTCTGCGGTACAGAAGGACTGATCTGTCCAATCATGGATGCGAGAAGAGGGCAGGTCTATACAGGTATTTATGCATGTGCAGATAATGAACTTAAAGTTATAGAAGAACAGATGGCAGTTCCGATAGAAGAACTGGCAGAAAAATTAAAAAAATACAATCAGAAAGTAACATTTTTGGGAGATGGTGTACCGACTTTCAGAGAACAGCTGAAAAATGAGCTGCTTGCAGATATGAAGATTCAGTTTGCGCCTGCTCACCTGAATCGACAGCGCGCGGCAGCAGTAGGTGCACTTGGCATGAATTATTATAGAGAAGGCAGAACAGTCACAGCAATGGAACACCGCCCGGATTACCTGCGTGTATCACAGGCAGAACGAGAACGTGCAGAACGCGAGAAAAAGGAAAAATCCGGTCAGTAGATTTTGATTGATGAGGTTTCGCAGATGAAGCAGCAAATAGAAGTCCGGATTTTTGATCCGCAGGATGTATTAGAAGCAACAAATCACTCAGTATCAGAGATACTGGCAATTGAAAAATGTACATTTCCGGATCCGTGGAGCTCAGGCAGTATAGAAGAGACACTGAAGGCACCGGGATATCGAAATACAGGGGCATGGATAGAAGGAAAACTGGCAGGATATTTATTTTGCTCTTATGTGCTGGATGAGACGGAGATTGTCAAAATCGCAGTTGCACCAAAGTTTCAGAGGCGGGGAATCGCTACAGCACTAATGAATGAATTTACAGAGTGGTGTAAAGCGTCGGGAATCCACAGATGGATGCTGGATGTACGTGCCGGAAATGACTGCGCGGCAGCACTTTATCGGTCTTTTGGGTTTACAGAGGACGGAGTGCGTAAAAATTACTATACAGATCCGGTGGAAGATGCGGTTCTGATGAGCCGGCAGATACCATAATTGTCAGCAGTTTCCACTAGGAATCTGCAAAATGAAAGAATATAATGTAGGCGTAACAAAGAGAAAAAATGTGACCGACACATGCAGGAGGAACGTATGCGCCATTACAAAACACAAAAAATAGAGATAAAAAAATTAGATGAGATTATTTGCAACTGTTGCGGAAAGAAAATTTCGGTAATAAACGAAGTCCCACAGGAAGATATCGTGGAAGTGGAGAAGCACTGGGGGTATTTGTCGAAGAAAGACGGACAGAAAGACGCGTTTGATCTTTGTGAGGACTGCTATGACAGGATCGTATCTGGATTTTCAATACCTGTAACGTGCGACAGTTAAGAAAAAGAGAAGAAACAGAGGTAAAGTAAAAATATGTTAGATGTATGTTTGTTAGGAACAGGAGGAATGATGCCGTTGCCGTACCGGTGGCTTACGTCACTAATGGTGAGATATAATGGCAGCAGCCTGCTGATCGACTGCGGAGAAGGAACGCAAATTGCAATTAAAGAAAAAGGCTGGAGTTTCAAACCGATTGATGTGATCTGTTTTACACATTATCATGGAGATCATATCAGTGGACTGCCGGGACTTCTCCTTACAATGGGAAATGCAGACCGAACGGAACCATTGACACTGGTTGGCCCAAAAGGGCTGGAGCGGGTTGTCAATGCACTGCGTGTGATCGCGCCGGAGCTTCCGTTTCCTATCAAATATATAGAAATCAAAGATCAGGAGCAGACACTTGAGATGAATGGATACCGACTGAAGGCATTCCGTGTAAATCACAATGTAACATGCTATGGTTATACGATGGAAATAGATCGTGCCGGCAAATTCGATGTGGAACGCGCCAATGCAAATGCAATTCCAAAGCAGTTCTGGGGAATCCTGCAAAAAGGTGAGACTGTAGAAGACGGAGAGCATGTATATACTCCGGATATGGTATTAGGACCGGCAAGAAAAGGTCTGAAACTGACATATTGTACCGATACAAGACCGGTAGATGCTATCCGCAAGAATGCCATGCATTCGGATCTGTTTATCTGCGAAGGTATGTATGGTGAAAAAGATAAGCAGAAAAAAGCAAAAGAATATAAGCATATGACATTTTATGAGGCGGCAAAGCTGGCAAAAGATGCAGAAGTAGCAGAAATGTGGCTGACGCATTACAGCCCATCACTCAGTAAGCCGGAAGAATATATGGATGAAGTGAGAGAGATTTTCCCGAATGCGATTGCAGCAAAAGACAGGCGTTCGGTGGAACTTGTATTTTCGGATTAGAATGTGAATAACAAACAGAGAAAAGAAAGGTAAAACAATGAGTGAAGAAAAAGATATATTAATACTGGCAATTGAAAGTTCCTGTGATGAGACAGCAGCAGCGGTTGTGAAAAATGGCAGGGAAGTGCTGTCCAATGTGATTTCTTCGCAGATTGCACTTCATACCTTATATGGAGGTGTTGTTCCGGAAATCGCATCCAGAAAACATATTGAGAAGATTAATCAGGTAATAGAAGAAGCATTAAAAGAAGCTGAAGTAACACTGGAAGATATAGATGCAATCGGAGTAACCTACGGTCCCGGATTGGTTGGGGCGCTTCTTGTCGGTGTTGCCGAAGCGAAGGCAATCGCATATGCTGCGAAGAAACCACTGGTCGGAGTGCATCATATTGAAGGACATATTGCAGCAAATTTTATTGAACACAAAGATCTGGAACCGCCGTTTTTCTCCCTTGTTGTGTCCGGAGGACATACCCATCTGGTACGCGTAAAAGATTACGGCAAATTTGACATTATCGGACGTACAAGAGACGATGCGGCAGGAGAGGCTTTTGACAAAGTAGCCAGAGCAATCGGGCTCGGTTATCCGGGAGGACCAAAGATTGACAAGGTATCAAAAGAAGGAAATCCAGAGGCAATTGCATTTCCACGTGCACATGTAGAAGATTCACCATATGATTTCAGCTTCAGCGGAGTGAAATCTGCTGTGTTGAATTATATTAATGGCTGTCAGATGAAGGGAATCGAATACAATCAGGCGGATATTGCAGCATCTTTCCAGAAAGCTGTTACAGATGTACTTGTCGCAAATGCCATGCATGCGGTAGGAGAATATCATGTGGATAAATTTGCAATTGCAGGAGGCGTGGCATCAAACAGTGCACTGCGTGCTGCAATGAAGAAAGCATGTGAAGAAAAAGGTGTACAGTTCTACTATCCGTCGCCAATCTACTGTACGGATAATGCAGCAATGATCGGCGTGGCTGCATATTATGAATATATAAATGGAACAAGGCACGGTTGGGATCTGAATGCAGTCCCGAACTTGAAGTTAGGTGAAAGATAATGGGAATCAGACAGAAGAAACACTGTACGGCAATCGTCCTGTCGGCAGGACGTGGAAAACGTATGCATGCTTCTGTAGAGAAGCAGTATATAGAACTTTATAAAAGACCGGTCATCTATTATACACTGGAGATTTTTCAGTCATCATCTATTATAGATGATATTGTTCTTGTAGTAGGAAAGGGACAGGAAGAAGAAGTTTACGAAAAAATTGTACGAAAATATCATTTTTCAAAAGTAAAGGCGGTTGTAGAAGGCGGCGCAGAGCGTTATGCATCCGTATGGAATGGTCTGCAGGCAATTGCAGATGGAAGAATCGGCGAAGAGAGCAAGACCGGCTATGTATTTATTCATGATGGAGCAAGACCGTTTGTGACAGAAAATATCTTAAGAAGAGGGTATGATACAGTGTGCAAATGTCGTGCTTGTGTAGCTGGCATGCCAAGCAAAGATACCATTAAAATCGTAGACGACAAGACATATTCGACAGCAACACCGGAACGTAAATATGTCTGGGCAGTCCAGACACCACAGATATTTGAAACAGAATTGATTACAGATGCATATTCCAGACTTATGGGGAAACACGCTGTACAGGTGACGGATGATGCAATGGTTTTGGAACAGATGCTTAAGATGCCGGTAAAGTTATTTGAAGGTTCCTATGAAAATATAAAAATAACGACACCGGAAGATCTGGACATTGCAAAAATGTTTCTGCTGGAACGTCGCAGACAGGGATGAGATCTGAATTAAAGAGGCTTTGCAGGCGGTGTTTAACTACGGGAAAGTGTAAGGATACAAAAAAATAAAAAAATATGAAAAAAGATATTGACGAAGCGGCATGAAGTGTGCTAGAATACAACATGTCGCTGATACAGAAGCGATAAACAAGTGAATATATGGAGAGGTATCGAAGTGGTCATAACGAGGCGGTCTTGAAAACCGTTTGTCCG